>Ga0209611_10004318_pt1 | contig 24379 bp, 23 predicted proteins | sample S1TSphgellanicum_3_FD_187693 | JGI IMG/M metagenome (GOLD analysis project Ga0209611, IMG submission 187693) | Host-associated microbial communities from peat moss isolated from Minnesota, USA - S1T2_Fc - Sphagnum magellanicum MG (SPAdes) (version 2) | ecosystem: Host-associated > Plants > Peat...
CGGACCCCGTGAAGGCGCAAACGGTCCGCGCGAGGGCGGCGGCATGAGTCCGCCTCGTGACGCGGGAGGAGACGGCAACGGGCAGTCGCCGCGCGAGCCACAGTCAACGGCGCCGTCAGGGATGCAGCCTCTATTTCCCGAGCCGCCACGGACCTCGCCTTTGGCACCCACCTCGCCGCCGCCGGCAAGCGCCCCGATGGCGCCGGCTCCGTCAACGTCGGCTGCACCTCCGCCGCCGCGACCGGTTGAACCGGCGGCGACCGGCAGTGCAGGTGGCGACAACAAGTACGTGGTTTGGTCGTCGGCCCCGAGCGATGTTCCGCGTACCGGTCCGGACGACCGGTAGGTTGCGCGCCGCTCTCTGAGCGGCCTAGGCTCGGAGCCTGAAACCGAGCACCAGACTGACGCTCAGCAAGGCGCCGGCGAGCGCGCGGACCACTGCGACCGCGATGCCGTTCACGACCACCGCGGCGGAATGAACCCCGGGTTCGCCCACCCGCGCGCCGGCATAGCACAGGGCGGTCAGGACAATTGCGATGGCGGCATAGGCGAGGACCCAGGCACGGCGCTCCACCGTCCGCAGCGCGCGCGACTGCACCGCCACCACATTGCCCCGGCGCAGGGCGTAACACAGAAAGACAAACACCACCCCGAGTCCGATCAGCGACGTGCCGTCCTGCAACAATCGGGCGCCCATCATGTGATGACTGCCGAATTCGACGATGGGCTCGTCGAGCACCGGGATCAGGCGCGCGCCGCGCGCGCCCTCGTGCGTGAACGCGTCCCAGACCAGGTGCGTGGTCGCCCCGACCAATACGCCGCAGGCGGCCAGCAGCCATTGGCTGAGGTCCGCTAGATCCGCGGGTGCCGCGAATGGTCGCGACCGGGCATAGGCGCCCTCGGGCAAGAGTTCCAACACGGGGGTCTTGATGATGCGTTCGAAGATCCAATAGCTGGCGAGGCCGACCGGCAGACAAAAAGTGAGCAGCGCCATGGCGCTGTGAGTTTCGAAGCGCTGCACATGCCAGGGAAAGAGCAATCCGAAATCAGGAACCATGGCGCCGATCACGGTGGCGGCGAGCAGGCGGCCGCGGGCGAGCAGGCGCGCGAAGGGCAGCACAATGGCTGTGTGGGATAGGGTGAAGGGCATGTCCGAGCCTTGGCTGTCATCTAATCGTCATATTAGGGATCTATAAATCTGCGGCTGCGCCCCACTCTTTTCGGAACCTACAGCATGTCCAATATCGATGCGATCAATCAAGCGCCCATGGGCGTCAGCGCCGCCGCTCCGCGCGTATCGCCGCTCGCCCGGCAAAAATCCAATCCCTGGTTCAATCTCCTCGCTGCGGCCGTGGTGATCGCGGGGATCGCCTACACGGGCATTCACTTGGCGGACGATTTGTCCGTGGTGCGCAACACGCCGGCCTATTCTTATATATTGCTCGGTATCGCCCTGTTGATCGCGCTGGCATTCGAATTCGTCAATGGGTTCCATGACACCGCGAACGCGGTGGCGACGGTGATCTACACGAATTCATTATCACCCAATCTCGCGGTCGTCTGGTCCGGCTTCTTCAATTTCTTCGGCGTGCTGGTCTCCACCGGCGCCGTCGCCTTCGGCATCGTCTCCTTGTTGCCGGTGGAATTGATCCTGCAGGTGAGCAGCGGCGCCGGCTTTGCCATGGTGTTTGCGTTGTTGATCGCCGCCATCCTGTGGAACCTGCTGACCTGGTACTTTGGACTGCCGTCATCGAGTTCCCACACGCTGATCGGTTCCATCATCGGCGTCGGCCTGATGAACCAACTGATGGCGGTGAACCCGTCGGGCACGAGCGGAGTCGACTGGAGCCAGGCGACCAAGATCGGCGAAACCCTGCTGGTGTCGCCGCTGGTGGGATTCAGTTTGGCCTGGCTGCTGTTGACCATCCTCAAGTCCGCCGTAAAAATTCCGGCGCTCTACAAGGAGCCGGTGGGTAATGAGCCTCCGCCCTTCTGGATTCGCGGCCTGCTGATACTGACCTGCACCGGCGTGAGCTTCTTTCACGGCGGCAACGACGGCCAGAAGGGCATGGGACTCATCATGCTGATTCTGATCGGCACCGTGCCCACCGCCTATGCGCTCAATCGCACCATGCACGAGGAAGACGTCACCAAATTCGTCGCGATTTCCGCCCAGGCGCAAACGGTCATGGCGCACTATGGCGCAGGCGCCGCGCCGTCCGATCCGCATGCCGCGGCGTTGGAAGTGGTGCGCACCCGAACGGTGAACGCGGAGGGCGTGTCGGCGCTCGCAGCGCTCGCGGACTCGATCCAAAAACAGGTCAACGAGTATCACTCCATGGCCAAAGTTCCGCCCGGCTCCATGGTCAACATCCGCAACGACATGTACCTGGTGAGCGAAGGGCTGCGCTTCATTGCCAAGGACAAGGCACTCAACGTGTCCGACGCGGACAAGAAAACCTTGGGCGCGTACAAGAAGGAACTCGACCAATCGACCAAATTCATTCCGACCTGGGTGAAAGTGGCGGTCGCCATCGCGTTGGGCTTGGGCACGATGATCGGCTGGAAGCGCATCGTCGTGACCGTCGGTGAGAAAATCGGCAAGACTCATCTGACCTATGCGCAGGGCGCCTCCGCCGAAATCGTGGCCATGGCCACGATCGGCGCGGCCGAATTGTACGGCCTGCCGGTCAGCACCACGCATGTGCTGTCCTCGGGCGTCGCCGGCACGATGGTGGCGAATCATTCCGGTCTGCAGTGGTCGACGGTGCGCAATTTGTTGATGGCGTGGGTGCTCACGCTGCCCGCGTCCATTGCGATCGCCGGGGGACTGTTCTGGTTGCTACGGACGCTTCAGTAAGGCAGCGAGCAGTCCGCGCGAAGCCGCCGTGGTGAGATCGAGCACTTCCTCGAAGTCGGCTGCGTCGCCGTTCCAAGGATCCGGCACTTCCGACCGGCCGGTTTCGGGCGCGTAGTCCATGAACAACTGCACGCGGGCGCGCGATTTCTCGGGAGCCATGGCCTGAAGGTCGCGCAGATTGTCCCGATCCATCGCCAGAATGAAATCGAAATCCGCGAAGTCGCGCGCCGAGATCTGGCGCCCGCGCAGGCCGCTCAGGTCGATGCCGCGGCGCCGGGCCGCCCGCTGGCTGCGCGGATCGGGCGCGCTGCCGACGTGATAATCCGCGGTTCCCGCGGAGTCGATATCTACCGGCAAATCGGGCGCTTCGGCCTTGACCAGCTGCCGAAACACGCCCTCCGCCGTCGGACTGCGGCAGTAGTTGCCCAAGCAGACGAACAGAATACGGATGCGCGGCGCTGATGCGCCGCTAGCCTCGTGTGACTTCAATCCAGCAGCCAATAGCGCACACCTTGCCCTTCCAAGAACGCCCGGGCATCGGCTCCGTGCAGTAACGCCAGGGTAGCCAGCAACCCCGCTTCCGTGCAACTGCTCGCGGCGACGGTCACCGAGCGCGGGCCGTCTTGCACCGGCCACCCGCTGCGCGGATCCAATATGTGCCCGTATCGTTTGCCGTCTTTGAGCAGGAACCGGCGCGAATCGCCGCTGGTCGCGAGCGCGCCATGGTCGAGATCCAGTAGCAGCGTCGCCTGCCGATCGGTATCCGGCCGCTCGATGCCCACCTGCCACGGCCCATTCGGCGGCGGCAGATTCGCGCGCAGGTCGCCGCCGAAATTAATCAAAAAGGGAGCCGCGCGGTCCGCCGCCAGTATCCCGTAAGCGCAATCCACCGCGTATTCTTTGCCGATGCCGCCGAAGTCCAATTCCATTCCGGGCGGCACCCGCAAGCGGGGCGAATCCCACTCGAGCTTCTGGAAGCCCACCAACGGCAAGAGTGCCTCGACCCGGGCGGCCTCCGGGACGCGGTCCGATCCGTCGAACGTCCAGGCGTAACGAAGCACCCCCGAGGTGATGTCGAACAGGCCGTCGCTCAATTCGTGGCATTGCCTTGCGAAATCGATCAACGCCGCCGTTTCATCATCCACGGTGATGTCGCTGCCGCGATTGTCATGGATCCAGGCGGTGACGCTGTCGTTTCGGTAACGGCTGAACTTTTTCTCGATGCGCCACGCCTCGCGCGCGACCAGCGCCCCAAGATGCCACGCCCGCGCTTCGTCTGCCGCCGGGAGCAGCAATTCGCACGGAGACGCCATGGCCTCGAAGCGGATTGCCACGAGACCCGGCCCTCTCGGTTCAAGAGTTAGTGCCTCGCTCGAGCCCTCGCCTGCTTCCGATCCCACCCGGTCACGCTCATGAACTAGAACCGCCACCCGACTTGCACGAGGATGGCCTTGAGCCCCGGATAGAGATCGAGGCCCTGCAGAGCCTGCGGCACGGCCCGCCGCTCGCTGAAGGTCTGCTGATAGTACTCCACCCGCACATTGAATTCCGAACTGGGCAGAAAGCGATACGGGGACAGCTTCTGTGCGTATTTCAAACCGTAGGTGAGCGCATGGAACGCCCCGAGGCGCGAATCAGACGACTCATAGCCCGTTACCGGCGCGGCGGTGCTCGTTATCCAAGGCGTGTAAAAATCGGCCGCCGTCTGGCGGTACCAACGCACGGTGGGTTCGATGTATCGTTCGGTCTGAGAGCAGCGCACGTGCAATTGCACCGTGTCCGAGCGCACCCCCCAGTCATCGCTCATGTAGCGCGCCGAGGCGGCAAAGGACAGCGGAGTCCAACCCAAACGATTGTCCCAAAAGGCGCTCTTGCGCGTGCGTTGATCCGGTCGGCTCTCGTAGACATACCCGGTGGTATTGCCCGCGCTGTCGATGATCGAAGTGATCTTGTAGGGATCGTTCTCGTAACCTTTGAATCGATCGATCGACAGGTTGAATTCAGTCAGCCAATTGCGGGTCATCACCTGCGTCACGCCGAGCAACGCGCCGACTCCATCCTTGGTCTTGCCTCCGGTCTTCTCGAACGACGCGTAATTGCTGCCCGGTACCGGCGCGCCGCCGATGGGACTCAAGGAATCAAACTCGTTGTTGATCCCGAACGAGAGCGTGGTGTTCTTCTCATTGAAGTCGTGCGCGATCGAGGCGTTGACCGTCGCGGAATAAAAATCATCCTCGTAGGACAACTTGCCGCCAACGCTCATCTGCGTGAGCCGCGTGACGGGCACGCTCCAATTGGCGCCGACGGCGACGCGGCCGTCGCTGTAGTTCGGATCGGCCGGTAATTGACCGGGCTCGATGGTGTAGGTGTGGCGCCCGGCGGTCAGGCTCTTGCCCGAGGGCGACGCAAAGGTCTGCGCCGTGCGGCTGGTGAGCGCGCCATTGGGGCTTGCGCCCGACAGGGCGTCGAACGTGAAATTGACATTGAGCGCCTCACCATCCGCAAAGGCCTTGCTGACGTCGACCACCGGTTCGACGGCCTGCACGCGGCCGTCCTCGTGGTAGTAGGCCAGGGCGGAATCCAAGGACCAATCCTCGAGCAAGCCGCCGCCGGCGGGCGCCGCCCGCGCGGTCTGACCGCGAGCAGCCGTGGCGCTCAGCAAGGCGCAGCTCGCCACCATCAATCGCCGCCGCGCCGTCATTGCCGTCGATGGCGGCGACGATGGCGCTCGCGCGGGCTGCCGCGGCTTCAGTTGCATCCGCAGCCGCCACCAGCAAATGAGCGGCCGCCGGACGATGCTTCCTTGCTGAAGTACATATGGTCATCGATCGCCGCATCGAGCGGGTCGCGATTGAGCTGCATCTCCGGCCGGGCCAGCACTTCGCGCTGCCACGGCTCGACCCCGAGCCCCGTGCATCCCGAAGCGATGCAGGAGCAGCCCGCCAACACCGACCAATAGATGATTCCGCGATTCATAGCCATCTCCGTTGTGCCGCTTCGTTATGGATCAGTTCTCAGCCAGCAATGCGCGCAGTTCGTTCTCATACTCCCCGCGATCGATGGGCCGAAATCCCACATGGGTAAAGCGCGTCACGCCATGCCGATCAATGAGGATGCTGGTCGGCATGCCGGGAATTCTGTAGCGCGCGGCGGCCGCGCCGCGGCTGTCGTAGCGAACGTTGAATTGCGGCTTGTATTGCTGCAGGAATCGCTCGGCGTCGGCGCGGTTGATATCGAGATTCACCGCAATGATCGTGAGGCCTTGCTGCGCGTAGGCATCGTGCATCGTCTGCATCCAGGGAAACGACTGGCGGCACGGCGCACACCACGATGCCCAAAAGTCCAGGTACACCACACGGCCGCGATATGAGTCGAGCGCGCCGTCGAACCCATCGGAATCGGCCGCTATGGCGGCGCGCCCCGCGGCGCCCGCCAGACAGCATGCGCAGGCGATCAGCAGGTAGTATCTTGTTGCGTTCAATCTGAGCATGCATATACTTTGTACTGCAAAGTAAGTGCATGTCAAGCAAGGCGAACTCCGTGCTCAAGCGCATGTGGCCGGGGCCCGTCTAGTCCACGAGGCCGGCCCGCACGCGCTCGAGATCCGCCGGAGTGTCGACTCCCGCCGGCGGCGCTTCGGTCAATGCCACCAACTGTATTTGCATGCCATGTTCGAGCGCGCGCAGTTGCTCGAGTTTCTCGGTTTGCTCGAGCGGGGTCGGCGGCCAGGAGGCAAACCTCAACAGACTCCGCACGCGATAGGCATAAATCCCGATGTGCCGCCATGCGCCCGCAAATTGCGTCGGCTCGCCCGCCGCGACGCTGTCGCGCGGCCAGGGTACCGGGGCACGGCTGAAATACAGCGCCCGCCCGTCGCGCGCGCGCAGCGCTTTCACACAACTCGGATCGCGAAATTCCGCCAGCGTTACAACGGGCGCGACGGCCGTGGCGATATCGATCTGCGGCCGGGCGTGCAGGGCCTCCGCGACTTCGCCGACCACCGCCGGGGGCATCATGGGCTCATCCCCCTGCAGGTTGACGATAATCTGATCAGCCGCGAAGGCGCGCGCGCGCACGACTTCGGCGATTCGATCCGTTCCGGAGGCGTGCTGCGGTGAGGTCATCACACAGTCGGCGCCGAAGCCGTGCGCCGCCTCGGCAATGCGCGCATCGTCCGTGGCGATGATCACGGACGCGGCGCCGCTCTGACGCGCGCACTGCCACACCCATTGAATCAGAGGCCGATCACCGATGCGCAGCAGCGGCTTGCCCGGCAGGCGGGAAGCGTCGAAGCGCGCGGGTATGATGACGTGGAACATGCAAGTCAGCGGCCGAGCAACGGATCATCGGCGCTCAACACGCGCGCTTCCTCCGGCAGCATCGAGGGAACACCGGCGCGCACCGCATAGGCGAGGCGATCCGGCCGGCAAACGAGTTCGAATGCATTCCCGGTACCGGTGCTGCGCAGCGGCCCCTTGCAGATCGGGCATACCAACAACTCGAGCAGTCGTTTATCCATGAACCCTCACTCGCGAAGCCTCACTGGCGGGACGCGCGCGCGGCAATCGCCCGGGTCACGACCTCGACCAGCCTTTGTGACTCGCCGGCGTCGAAGGTCGCGGTCACCGGCACATACCAATGGCGCGGGCCGGCCAGTCTTTCGCATTTTACGGCATCTTTCTCGGTCATGAGCACCGGTCGGTTGCCGTCGAAGGAAATGTCGCTCGACTGCAGATTCGCGTGGTCAGGGAACGGATGGCCGGTGACTTCGATGCCATGCGCGCGCAGCATGTTGAAAAACCGTTCCGGGTGGCCGATCCCGGCGATGGCGTGCACACCGAGACCCGCGAAATCATCGAGAGTCTTGTGACCGCCGCCGACCAAGGCCAGCGCACCCTTCGCCTCGAGCCGCATGCTCAACGCACCGTCGAGCAAGGCGCGGCCGCCATTCACCACGATGGCATCGGCCGCGGTCAACCGCGCCGGTGTCTCGCGCAACGGGCCCGCGGGCAGCAGCCAGCCGTTGCCGAAGCGCCGGTCGCCGTCGATGACCACGATTTCGCAATCGCGCGCCAGCGCGTAATGCTGCAAGCCATCGTCGCTCACGATGACGTTGCAGCCGGCGTTGACCAGCAGCTGTGCGGCGGCCGGGCGATCGCGGCCGACCGCCACCGGCACCCGTGTGCGCCGCGCGAGCAGAATGGACTCATCTCCCACTACGCGCGGATCATCGGAGGACCCGATGATCCGCACGCTGCCGGAGGAGCCGCCATAGCCTCGCGTGACGACGCCCGGTTGGAACCCGAGCGACTGCAAACGCGCGACCAGCCAGCAGACGAGCGGGGTCTTGCCGGTTCCGCCGACGCTCAGGTTGCCGACCACGACCACCGGACAGGATAGCCGGGTCGCGCGGCGCAGGCGTTTGGCGTAGAGAAAGCGGCGTGATCCTGCGACCGCGCCATAGGTCAGCGACAACGGCAGCAGCCACCACGGCGGAGTCGCCCGGTCGTACCAAATTCGATTGAGCCAGGATTGTACCGACATTCCTTCGAAAGCCCGCTCGGGCTCCTATGCGTTCAACAGCGTTCCGTGCAGAGCCGCGTACAATCCGCCCCGCTCCATGAGTTCCTGATGCGTGCCGCTCTCCACCACCCGGCCGCGGTCGAGCACGATGATCCGGTCGGCGCCCTCGACCGTCGATAATCGATGCGCAATCACCAGAGTCGTGCGGCCGCGCATCAGAATGCTCAATTCCTGCTGCACGCGCCGCTCCGACTCGTTGTCGAGCGCCGCAGTGGCCTCGTCGAGAATCAAAATGGGCGAGTTCTTGAGCAGTGCCCGGGCGATGGAAATTCGTTGCCGCTGGCCGCCGGAGAGATTCTGGCCGCGGTCGGTGAGCGCGGCATCGAGCCCTTCGGGCTGCTGGGCGACGAATTCCATGACGTTGGCGGACCGTGCCGCCGCCTCCACCTCCGCATCGGTCTTGTCGACCGCGTTGAAGGCGATGTTGTTGCGTATGGTGTCATTGAATAGAAACACTTCCTGGCTGACCAGGCTCACCTGGGAACGGAGGTCGCCGAGGGCATACTCACGCACGTCGATCCCATCCATCAGCACCGATCCTCGTTGCACATCGTAGAACCGCGGCACCAAGCCCACCAAGGTGGTTTTGCCGCTGCCGGAGGGTCCCACGATGGCCACCGTTTCGCCCGGGCGTGCGCGAAAACTCACCTCGTGCAGCACTTCGCCCTTCTCGGCGGCATAGGCGAACGACACGTTGCGAAACTCGATGTCGCCGCGCGCGCGCGCAATCCTGCGCGCGCCGCCGCTGCCCTCGGTCGGCTGATCCAACAACTCGAAGACGCTCTGGCCGGCGGCGATCCCCTGCTGCAACGGTCCGCTCATGCTCACCAGGCTGCGCAGCGGCGACGGAATCAGCATCAGCGCGGTCAGAAATCCGAAGAAGTCGTCCACCTTGAGGTCGTGGGCGAATACCTGGTGTATCGCCACGTACAGCACGCCGGCCAGCGCGATCGAGGCGATGCACTGCACGATCGGATTGCTGATGGCCCGGGCGCGGATCAATTTCATGTTCGATGCGCGATTGTGTTCGTTGACCCGGTCGAAACGCGCGGTTTGATGATCCTCGGCATTGAATATCTTGATCAGCCGGTGCGCATCGATCGCCTCCTTCGCGACCCGCGTGATATCGCCCATCGAATTTTGAATGCGCTCGCTGTAGCGGCGCAGGCTGCGATTGGCGATTTTCATCAGCCACGCGATGACCGGCGCGGCGACGATGCAGAAGAGTGCGAGACGCCAGTTCAAGTAAAACAGGTACAACAGCAGCACGACGATGCTCAGCGAATCGCTGATGAGGGAGATCGACGCGCTGGTGGCCGCCGCCGCCACGAGTTCGATGTTGTTGGTGAGCTTCGACAGCAAATGTCCGGATTGCTGCTGATCGAGATAAGTCGTGGGCAGGCGCAGGTAATGGGAGAACACATCGCGCCGCAGTCCCTTGATGACCTGTCTGCCGACCCAGCTCGGATAGTAGCTCTGCACGTAGTCGCCGATTCCGCGCAACGTGAACAACACCACGACGCCGAGCGGAACTTCCCATAGGACGGCCGGGTTCTTGACCAGGAACGCGCCGCTCATGAATTTCTTGACCAGGTACGCCAGGCTTGCGTTCGAGACCGCGAACACGACGGAACCCAGCACACCGATCATGAATACGCCAAGATAGGGTCTCGCATATTTGACCAGGCGGCGATAGATCGACCAGGTACCGCCGGGCGGCGCGGGGACCGCACCTTTGGCGCTCAAGGGGCCGGTTCCTCGTGCACCGTGGCGATATTCAATTGTGAGAAACCGAGCCGGCCCGCCACGTCCATGGCGGTGACCACGGCTTGATGGGTGCTGCGCGCATCCGCGCGAATCGTGATGGGTCCACGGTCTGTGCCCGCTTCCTTGAGCAGGGCCGCGCGCAAGGTATCGGGGCTGGCATTGATCAGCGTGCGCTCGTTCACCCGGTAGGCGCCATCCGCGGTCACCGTGATCACCAAGGCCTCGTGCGGGCTTTGCGGCACGGGGATGTCGCTCGCCTGCGGGAGTTGCACCTTGACGCGGCCCTCCTGATTGAACGTGGTCGACACCATGAAGAAGACCAACAGCACGAGCAGCACGTCGATGAGCGAAATCAAATTGATCTCGGGATCCTCGCGGTGGCGCGGGCGCAGGTTCATGCCCGCAAGGCCATCTCAGGGACGCCGCGCTCATCCAGCCTGTCGACCAGTTTCATGGCCTCTTTTTCCATGCGCACGACCAGCCGTTCGACCTTGCCGCGCAGAAAGCGGTAGGCGATGAGCGACGGTATCGCCACGGTCAGGCCGGCCGCCGTGGTGATCAGCGCTTCGCCGATCCCGCCCGACAAGGTGCGCGGGTCGCCGAGCCCGTTGGCCGTGATCGCGTTGAACGCGTGAATGATGCCGGCGACCGTTCCGAGCAGTCCGAGCAGGGGCGCCACCGCGGCGATCGTGCCAAGCGTGTTCAAAAACCGCTCGAGCTCGTGCACCACATGCCGGCCGCCGTCCTCCAGCCGTTCGACCATCAGCGCCCGCGGCTTGTTGCGATTGGCGAGTCCGATCGCGAGCAGCTTACCGAGCGGCGAATTCTGTTCGAGCGCGGCGATGAGCTTGTCGTTCAGTTGATCCGCTTCGATCCAATTCCAGACTTTTTGCGACAGATCGCGCGGGATGACGCGGCTGCTCTGCAGGGTCCACAGGCGCTCCAATATGATGGCCACCGCCGCGATGGAACAGACGATGATCGGCCACATGAAACCGCCGCCCGCGCGGATGATCTCCCACATTGCGTCCTCGTTACGTCAAATTTTAAAACTGCGCGCATCATACTTCATCGACCAACCTAAGTGGTTATAATGCCCGCGGGAGGAAGCGCATCACATTCCATGCAACGCTGGCTGAAACGTGTCACACCGGATCGCGCAACGCTCGAGAAACTCTGGTGTTTGAAGCCCATTGAGGCCCTCGTCGTCCATCGGGGGTGCTGGACTTTCAATCGGCACAGCGTCACACGCGCGTTCGCACTGGGTCTGTTCATCGCCTTCATCCCGCCGACGCCGCCGCTGCCCGTCCATCTTGTGACGTGCGTCATACTCGGACTGATATTTCGCTTGAACCTGCCGGTGCTGTTTGCGACCGTTTTCGTGAGCAATCCATTCACCTGGCTGCCCCAGGTCGCGGGCTCCATCTGGGTCGGCGCGAAGCTCATGGGCCTGGACTTGGCGCCGTTCCTGCGCGAACTGCAATCGAGGACCATCTGGGCGCACGTCCACGAACTCTGGGCCCCGCTGCTGCTCGGAGCCCTGGTGCTGGGATGCATCGCCGCCGCGTTCGGCTATGTGCTCGCACAGAGCGTCTGGCGCGCGCGCGTGTTCTATCATTTGCGGCGGCGGCGGGCCCGCTCAGGCGCCCGCGGCGGCGCGCTCGGCTAGAATTCCGTCCACCAACACCAGCACGCGATCGAGACGCGCCGCCAGTCGTTCATCGTGCGTGACGATCACGAGGCTGGTGCCGAGTTCGCGATTGAGTTCCAGCATCAATTCAAACACCTGGGACGCGTTCACGCCATCGAGGTTGCCCGTCGGTTCGTCGGCGAGCACGAGTTGGGGACGCGTGACCAACGCACGGGCCACGGCGGCGCGCTGCCGTTCGCCGCCGGACAATTGCGAAGGACGATGAGTCAGGCGCTCGGACAAACCGACGCGCGACAATAGGGCGCTCGCCTGCTGCTTGGCCGACTGGGGACTCACGCGCCGCACCAACAACGGCATCGCCACATTCTCGAGCGCCGTGAACTCCGGCAGCAAGTGATGGAATTGATAGACGAATCCGACTGCCCGATTGCGCAGCCGCCCCCGTTCCGTATCGCTCAATCGGTTCATGGCGGAGCCGGCGATCTCCACCGTGCCGCGAGTGGGCAGGTCGAGGCCTCCCAGCAATTGCAGCAGCGTCGTCTTGCCGGAACCGGAGGCGCCGACAATTGCGATGCGCTCGCCGGCGCGCACCCGGATGGATGCCCCGCGCAACACCTGCAGAGTCACCGCCCCTTGAATGAACTCCTTCGCCAGGTCGACGCCGTCGAGTACCACGGGGTTTGCGTCAGGCATGTCGAGATCGATCCTCAATCGTTGCGCAGCGATTCGGCGGGCAGCAAGCGCGCCGCGCGCGCCGCCGGATACAGAGCGGACACGCACGCGAGCACGAAGGCGAATCCGCAGATCCGCAGCACGTCGCTCGTCCGCACATGCGCCGGCAAATCGCTCATGAAGTACACGCGCGCGTCCAGGAACTTGAATCCGACGATGCGCTCCAGGCCGTGAACCAGCTCCTGCAGGTTCATCGCGAGCGCCAACCCTGCGCAGACGCCGACGGCGATCCCGAGCATGCCGATCATACTGCCCTGCACGACGAAGATCGACAGGATGCTGCCGGGCGAAGACCCGAAGGTGCGCAGGATGGCGATGTCGCGGCGCTTGTCCTTGACGACCATGACCATCGTCGACACGATGTTGAAGGCGGCAACCGCGACCATGAGCGACAGGATCACGAACAGAATGCGTTTCGTGATCGAGATCGAACGAAAGAAATTCGCGTGCTCGTTGGTCCAGTCCTGCACTTCGACGCCGCCGCCGATCGAGACCGCCGCGGCGCGCGCCAGCCGGGGCGCCGCATACATGTCGGCGAGTTTCAGGCGGATGCCGGTCACATCGTCGCCCATGCGCAGCAGCTTGGCCGCATCCTGCATGGCGATGACCGCGACCCGCCGGTCATATTCATACATGCCGACCGAGATGATGCCGGCCACTTCGAACGCGCGCATGCGCGGAATGACGCCGACCGGCGTGACATCGCCCAAGGCCACCAGCAGCACCACGCGGTCGCCGACCTTGACACCTAGTTCGTCGGCGAGCGCCTTCCCGAGGATGACCCGATACTGTCCGCCGGTCAGATCGGTCATCCGTCCGCTCAGCAGGTGATCACTCAGGTCGACGACCTGGCGTTCCGCGTCCGGCAGGATGCCGCGCACGAGAACCCCGGAGGAATGGTCGCCATGAGTCATCATCCCCTGCTCCTCGATGTAGGGCGCGGCACCGACGACGCCCGGATAGTGCTCGAGTTTCTGCAAGTCCTCGCGCCAATTCGCGATACGGCCGTCGAGCCCGGAGATGGTCGCATGCGCCGTGAGGCTCAAGATTCGCGTGCGCAGCACTTCTTCGAAGCCGTTCATCACCGACAGCACCACGATCAGCACCGCAACCCCGAGCGCAAGACCGACGATGGCTATGCCGGCGATCAACGAGACCGAACCGCGCTTCGGCGATGCGCGCAGGTAGCGCAGTCCCACGAATCCCTCGTACCAGTAACGCGTCATTCGTAGCGCAACGCTTCGGCGGGCGGCGTGCGGGCCGCCTGGCGCGCCGGATAAACCGTCGCAACGAAGGTCAGGAGCAACGCCGCCAACGCAATCCGCACGACATCGCCGGGATGCACTTCGCTCGGCAGGCTCGAAATGTAGTACACGTCCGGGTCCATGAAGTGAAAGCCCAGAGTCTGTTCGAGGAAGGGCACAATGACATCGACGTTGAGGGCGAGCGCGAGGCCGACCGCCACACCGAGTGCGGTGCCGATCCAACCGATGAGGACGCCCTGAGTGATGAACACTGCGAGCACGCCGCGGGGACTCAATCCCAAGGTACGCAGGATGGCGATGTCGGTGCGCTTGTCGTTGACCACCATGACGAGCGTCGCCACGATATTGAATACCGCAACCGCGATGATCAGCATCAGAATCGTTCCCGTCGTCGTCTTCTCGATGCGTATCGCCCGGAAATACGCCTCGTTCTCTTCGGTCCAATCGCGCACCGTAAGACCCGGCGCGAGCCGTTGCGCGGCGCTGCGCGCGAGTGCCGGCGCCTTCAACACATCATCGAACTTGAGCCGTATGCCGGTGGGGCCGGCGAGACCGCGAAAGGCTTCGGCATCCTGAAGATTCACCAGGGCCAGTACGCCGTCATGCTCCTGCAGGCCGACCTCGAAAATTCCCACCACGTCGAACTGCTGCAGGCGCGGCACGAGCGCCCCCTCGTTGGCCGCGCCCGCCGGAGCAGTGCCCGGGATCATGACCGTGACCGTATCGCCGACTCCCACCTGCAGCTGATAGGAGAGCATGCGGCCGAGTACCATGCGATTCGATCCCGGCGTCAGGTCCGACAGCTTGCCCTCGCGCATTGCGCCGGCGATGGACGACACCGAGGGTTCCATGGCGGGATCAATGCCGCGCACGATGGCGCCGCTCATCGCGGGTGGGCGGCTCAACATCGCATCGGTATCGAGAAAGGGAGCGGCGCCTAAGAGGCCGGGCGCGCCCTGTAATTGCTTGATCCGGGCCTGCCAATCGGGAATCGCCTTGCCGGCGGCGCTCAAGGTCGCATGCGCCGTCAGACTGAGCAATCGGGTGCGCAGTTCGGTCTCCAGGCCGTTCATCACCGACAGCACCGTGATCACCGCCATCACGCCCACCGCCACGCCGAGCAAGGACACCCAGGTGATGAAAGACACGAAGAAGCTGTGCTCGCGGGCCAGCGAATAGCGCAGGCCCACGAAGAGCGGAACGGGCTGGAACATGCTTGGGCGTTACACCACGGCAGGCCGGACGGTCTGCGACGGCAATGGCGCCGGCAGCGGTGGAAAGGGCTCGATTGGACTGTTAATTGGGTCTACCTTTGGTGCTTTGCGGCAGTGTTATAATATGTGGGGAGCGAAGTTTACAGAAACAACGCTTCTTGGAATATGGTTAACAAAAGAGGTGCGCCATGAGGTATGGAATCCTGCTGCTTGCCGGTGTGCTCGCAAGCGGCCTCGCGGGAGCCGAAACCATCGCGTCCGACAACGGCATTGCCGTCAAGGAATCCGACGTCGCCACCCCGACCCGCGGCATGACCATGGAAGAGGTGGCGAACAAGTTCGGAGCCCCCGCCACCAAAGTGCCGGCAGTGGGCAAGCCGCCTATTTCGCGGTGGGAGTATCCGGGCTACATCGTGTATTTCGAAGGCAATCACGTGATTCACAGCGTGGTCGCGAATTCCTGACGCCTTTCGCGTAAAATCCTGACGTCTCTTGGACGCTCACCGCGACTCGTTCGCGGCGGGCGTTTTTTATTTGCCGTTTCTTACAGAGTGTAATTCGTGAAGAGTCAATGCCGCTGCTAGATCCGCTCCTTCCCTCCTCTGATTCGCCCCTCGTCAAATGGGGCAAGCTCTACGGCGCCGCCGCGGCGCTCGCCATCGCCGAGGCCGCCGCCAAGGCCAAGGGACCGCTCATCGTCATTGCGCAAAGTTCGCGCGAAGCGGAAGCCTTGAGCGATGAGATTCGATTCTTCGGCGGCCCTCTGCTCGCGGTCCATGTCTTCCCCGATCTGGAGACGCTGCCCTACGACGGCTTCTCCGCGCATCCGGACATCACTTCCGCGCGGCTCGCGACCTTGGCGGAATTGCCGCGCGCCCGGCACGGCGTGTGGCTGGTTGCTGTCGACACCCTGCTGCAACGCCTGGCGCCGCGCAGCTACATCGAGGCCTACACGCTCAAAGTGCATGTCGGCGAGACGCTCGATCTCGACGCCTTGCGCGCGCAACTGGCGATGGCCGGCTATGCCGCCGTCACTCAAGTCGTCGCCCACGGCGAATTCGCGGTGCGCGGTTCGTTGATCGACGTGTTTCCGATGGGATCGGACACGCCGTACCGGATCGACCTGTTGGATCGCGACGTCGAGAGCATCCGGCGCTTCGATCCCGACACGCAGCGCTCGCTCGACAAACTGGATCGGATCTTGCTGTTGCCCGCCCGTGAGACGCCGCTCAATCCGGAGGCGGTACGCGAGTTTCGGCGTCGTTACCGATTGCGCTTCACCGGCGATCTCACCGAGCAGGTGATCTACCGCGACGTGAGTCAGGGAATTGCGCCCGGGGGTATCGAATACTTTTTGCCGTTGTTCTTCGAGCGGACTTCGAACTTGTTCGAGTATCTGCCGCCGGACAGTGTGCTGGTGGACATGAACGAGGCCGCCGACACGGTTCCGGGTCTGTGGAACGGCATCGGCCAACGGCATGAACAATTGCGCCATGACCGCCATCGGCCGATATTGGACCCCGCTGAAATTTATCTGAGTCCGGCGGAGTTTGACGAGGCCTACGCCATCTGGGCGAAAGTGCAACTGCATAGCTTCGAGTGGGCGCCGGAGACCTTGGGCGCATTTCAGAATTTTCCGAGTGCCGCACCCGCCGTGGTGCGGATCGATCCGCGCGCCGAAGCGCCGGCGGCGGAACTCGTAGCGCACATCGAGGCGAGCGGCGCGCGCATCTTGCTGGCCGCGGAGTCCGCCGGCCGGCGCGAACTCTTGCTCGATCTCCTGCGAAGCCGCGACGTCGCGCCGAAGATATTCGATGGCTTTGCGAGCTTCATCGCCGCAGGCTCGAACCTCGGAATCACCGTGTCGGGCACTGTCTCGGGCTTGACGCTGCAGACACCGCCGCTCGAAATTCTCACCGAAGCCCAGCTATTCGGCGATCGCGCACGGCAGGAGCGAAGGCGCCGGCGTGCAGAGCGGGACCCGGCGAAAATTCTCAAGGAATTGTCGGACCTTCGCATCGGGGCACCGGTGGTGCACGAATCCTATGGGGTCGGGCGCTATGTGGGACTGCAAACCATGGACATCGCCGGGTACACCGGCGAATTTCTGGTGCTCGAATATGCCGACGGCGACAAGCTGTACGTCCCGGTGCAGTCGCTGCATCTCGTGTCGCGCTACACGGGCGCCCCGGCCGAGACCGCGCCGCTGCACAAGCTCGGCGGCGAACAGTGGCAAAAGGCCCGCCGCAAGGCTGCGCAGCGCATCCGGGACGTCGCCGCGGAGCTGCTCGATCTGTACTCGCGTCGCGCGGCCCGCCAAGGCACGCGGATGCTGGCGCCCGAGGCCGATTACCGCGCCTTTCAGGCGGGCTTTCCGTTCGAGGAAACCGCCGATCAGGCCGCCGCGATCGAGCAGGTGTTGGGCGATCTGAAATCGGACAAACCCATGGACCGGGTCATCTGCGGCGATGTCGGATTCGGCAAGACCGAGGTTGCGCTACGCGCCGCCTTCGTCGCCGTGGAAGCGGGCAAGCAAGTCGCGGTGCTGGTGCCGACCACGCTCCTCGCCCAGCAGCACTATACGACCTTCGTCGACCGGTTCGCCGACTGGCCGGTGAAGATCGAAAGCCTGTCGCGCTTTCGCAGCAACAAGGAGGCGGCGCACATTCTCGAGGGCGTCGCCGCGGGCTCGGTCGACATCGTCATCGCCACGCAGCGATTGTTGCAGGGCAAGGCGCGCTTCAAGGATCTGGGTCTCGTGGTGATCGATGAGGAACATCGCTTCGGGGTGCGCGACAAGGAGAAACTCAAGGCGCTGCGCACGGAGGTCGATGTATTGACGCTCACCGCGACGCCGATTCCGCGGACGTTGAACATGGCCATGGGGGGACTGCGCGATTTATCGCTGATCACGACTCCGCCGGCGGAACGTCTGGCGGTCAAAACCTTCGTCCTCGAATGGAACGAAACGGTGGTGCGCGAAGCTTTCTTGCGCGAGATCCGCCGCGGCGGCCAGATCTATTTCGTGCACAACACGATCGAGACCATCGAAAAGACCGCGCAGGCCGTGCGCGAACTCGTGCCGGAGGCGAATGTCGCGGTCGGTCATGGCCAGATGCGCGAGCGCGAATTGGAGCAGCTCATGCTCGATTTCTATCATCGGCGCTTCAATGTTCTGGTGTGCACGACCATCATCGAAAGCGGCATCGACGTGCCGACGGCCAACACCATCGTCATCGACCGCGCGGATCGATTCGGCCTGGCGCAGATCCATCAACTGCGCGGCCGTGTAGGACGATCGCATCATCGCGCCTATGCTTATTTGATTACGCCGCCGCGCAAGGCGATGACCGCGGATGCGATCAAACGCCTCGAGGCGCTGGAGTCGCTCGAGGAATTGGGCGCGGGATTTACGCTCGCGACCCATGATCTCGAAATTCGCGGCGCCGGCGAGCTTCTGGGCGATGAGCAAAGCGGCCAGATTCAAGAGATCGGCTACAACCTGTACATGGAATTGCTGGAGCGTGCCGTGTCGGCGCTCAAATCCGGAAAGCAGGCCGACCTCGAGAAGCCGCTCGATGCGGGGCCGGAAGTCGAGTTGCACGTGCCGGTGCTCATTCCCGAGGACTACGTGCCGGATGTGCATCTGCGCTTGGTGCTCTACAAGCGGATCGCGGGCACGCCCTCCTACGAGGAGCTGGACGAATTGAAGGCCGAAATGATCGACCGCTTCGGGCCGATGCCGGAATACACCCAATCCCTGTTCCGTGCGACCCGGCTCAAACTGCGCGCCGCGGAGCTCGGCATCCGCAAGATCGACGCCGGCGCCGCCAACGGTTACTTCATTTTTGAGGAAACGAACAAGATCGATCCGAAACGCGTGCTGAAGTTGATCCAGGGCAAGCCGAAGGAATTCCGTCTCGACGGCCCGCTCAAACTACGCTTCACTCACGATGCGCGCGGCGAGGAGAAGCTGTTCACGCGCATCGAGCACCTGGTCGATTCGCTCACGTGAGGCGCTACTGATGTGGGCCGAGAAAGTCCGTCTTGCCGACGTCGACGCCGCCCTTGCGCAGCAACGCATACACCATGCTCGCATGGAAGTAGAAATTCGGGAGCACGAAGCCCGTCAAATACGAGAGGCCGGTGAATTTCACCGCTCCGCTCGGAAGCTTGAGTTCGATGCTGCGGGTTTCGGCCCCCTGCAGCTGCGCCGGAGTGATGGTCTTCAAGAACTCGACGGTTTTCTTGATGCGTGCGTCGAGCTCGGCCAGCGTGGTTTCCGAGTCTTCATGTTTCGGGACGTCGATTGCGGCCAAGCGCCCGGCCGCGCCCTTTGCGGTGTCGCACGCGATCTGCACCTGGCGAGTGAGCGGATGCATGTCCGGAATCAGTCGCGACTGGGCGAGCGCCAGCGAATCGAACTTCTTGGTCTCGGCGTAGGCCGCACCTTTCGCGAGTATGGCCGACATGTTCGAGAGGCCGCGGATCATGACGGGAATCGAAAAATCATACATGGTAATCGCCATCGGAATCTCCTATTGGGCGGGGCAGCCCCACGATCGGGCCGCAAGGATACCCCTTTTTTGGGCCGCCGCACGCCGGTGGTAGGATTGTCGGCGATGCTGCCATTCTCCGAAGCCTGCGAACGCAACAAGGACCCGATCCTCGAAGTCTTGCGCGCCCGCTTCGAAGGCCGCGCCCAAGTGCTCGAAGTCGGGAGCGGTACCGGTCAGCACGCCGTGCATTTCGCGCGGGCCCTCGGAAATCTCTCCTGGCATCCGACGGAACAGCTGGCCTATCTCGCTGATCTGACCGCGCGCGTGAAGCTCGAGGGGCCCGCCAATTTACGCCAGCCCACGTTGCTCGACGTGCGTCAGGCGATCTGGCCGGTGCACCACGTCGATGCCATGTTCACAGCCAACACCTTGCACATCATGTCGTGGGACTGCGTGATGTCCCTCTATCGCGGGGCCGGAGCGGTGCTCGCGCCCGGCGGCGTGTTTTGCGTGTACGGTCCGTTTCGATACGAGGGCCGTTACACGTCAGACAGCAACCGGGAATTCGATCGCATGCTGCAGGAGCGCGATCCGCTGTCGGGCTTGCGGGACATTCACGCGGTCACGTCATTGGCCGCGGAGTATGGCCTGAGGCTCGACGCGGATCATGACCTGCCGGCCAACAATCGGCTGTTGGTGTTCGTCAAAGAGCCGGACTGACCGAACTCAGCAGTGGTCCCTGCGCTGCGGTGCGCTGTGCCGCGCCACGCCCGCAGCCGCGCTACTACCCGATCAGCTTCTGCAGGCGCTGTGTGCGAGTGCCGTGGGTGGTCTCCGCCGCCCGCGTCAGCAGTTTATGCGCCTCGGACGCCGGCAATGCGCGGCTGAACAGAAACCCCTGCGCTTCCTGGCATTCATGCTCCTGCAGGAACAAGAGTTGGGGAAAGCTCTCGACACCCTCGGCGGTGACGCTGATCCGCAGCGAGCGGGACATGGCAATGATGGCGGCGGTGATCGCCCGATCGTCGCTGCATTCGATGAGACTGGTCATGAACGATCGATCGATCTTGAGCCGATCGACCGCAAAATTGCGCAGCCGGCCGAAGCTCGAATAGCCCGTGCCGAAATCATCGATCGCCAGCAATACCCCGAGCTCCTTCAGCTGGACCAATGCCTGTTCGGCCCACGCCTCGTCCTTCATCACCACCGATTCGGTGATTTCCAATTCGAGCATCGACGCTTGGATTCCCGTCTCCCTGATGACGGAGGCGACCAACTGCGGGAACTCTTGCAGCATGAACTGCTGCCCGGACACGTTGACCGCCATGCGAACCACGGGCAGTCCCTCGTCACACCAGACTTTTGCCTGCCGGCAGGCCGTGCGCAGCACCCACTCGCCGATGCTGAGGATCAATCCGGTCTCCTCGGCCACCGGAATGAATTCGAGCGGCGCGACGCTGCCCAACTCCTCGTTGGTCCAGCGCAGCAGCGCCTCCATGCCGGATAGATGGCCGGAGCGCACGTCAAATTGCGGCTGGTATTGCAGGCTGAACTCGCCGCGCTCCATCGCACCGCGCAGTTTCGCCTCCAAGGTGAAGCGCCGCAGGGCGGCTGCATTCATCTCGGCATCGAAGAATGCGAAGGTGCCGGGCCCCTTGCGTTTGGCGAAATACATGGCGAGGTCGGCATTGCGCAACAATGACTCCACATCGTCTCCGTCCGCCGGGTACGTGGCAATCCCCACGCTCGGGGTGATGACCACCGTGTGCCGCGCAAGACGCATCGGTTGCTGCAGCTGCGCGACGAGGCGGGTCGCCACCGAGGCCGCGTCTTCTGCGCCGTGTATGCCCGGTAAGATGACGATGAATTCGTCGCCGCCGAGGCGCGCGATATGACCGGTTCGGGCGTCGGGCGATTCATCCGCCTCCGCATCGCAGCGCAACGAATGCCGCAATCGGGTCGCGACCAGGCACAGCAGTTCATCGCCGACGGCGTGGCCGAGTGTGTCGTTGACGCGCTTGAAATTGTCGAGATCGAGATACAGCACGGCGAGCATCCGACCGTGCTGCCGCGCCGAAGCGATCGCGCTGCCCAGACGATTCCGACACTGTTCCCGGTTCGGCAGTCCGGTGAGTGGATCGAAGTACGCCAGCTTCACGATCCGCCGTTCGGCGCGCCACTTGCTCGCCAGCGAAATCGTCATCTGCCGGATCTCGTGCGAGTGGAACGGCTTCTGCAAATAAGACACCTTCTCTTCAGGCGGCACCATGCCCCCGACATCGCGCGGATCGACATCCGAGAACGCCGTGCACACGACGATCTCGATGGCGGGATCCAGCTCCCGGATCCGGGCCGCCGCCCACACACCGTCCTGCCCCGGCGGCATGCGCATGTCGAGAAAAGCGACCGCAAAGGGATCTTCAACGGCGAGCGCCTCGCGCACGGCCGCGACGGCCGCCTCGGCGCAGTCGCAGAATACGGGCGCAAAAGTCGTCTCGCTGGGTGCGAGCAACCGCGGCAACTGGCCGGTCACGTTCTTGCTGAACAACCGCTCGCGCAGATTGTGAAACACGGCGGTCTCGCTGCTCATCTCCGCTTCCACGAGGATCTGCTTATACGCATCGCGCACGGCAGGATCATCGTCGGCGATCAGAACCCGGATCGGCGGGCGTTTGTTATCGGACACGGCAACCTCGACCACGGTAACCTCGAAAGTACGTCATCAAATCCCATCCACTGTGCGCGGGGGCTACGGCCGGCGGCGGCTGCAACCCACGCGGATGTTTCATCGGTCAATAATTATCAGATATCGCGCGAGCCGCCCGTAACGCAGTCCTAGTTTCGGGCGGATCTCGGCCGCAGTGCGGCATATTGTGAGACAGCAATCACAATTCAGAGCATTCGAAGACACCGGAGTCAGTCCCGCTTAACCCTCGTAGCGCGATTTTCGGAACGCCGAGCACATTACCAAGGGTGTTGAGTTCTCGCCGCACCGGCCCTGCGACAGCGTCAGCTTGCCGGCGCCGAACTCAAGCAGCCTGGTTGCGCCCGCCCTTCTTCGCGATTTGCAGCTGCTGCTCGGCCTTTTGCCGGAAGCTGGTCGGATCATCGGCGGCATCCGGAACCGCCGCGCACACGCCCACGCTGACGCTGACGTAGCGTAGAACCGCCGAACGCGGATGATGGATTCGAAGCTCGCGGACGCGTTCGGACATGGTCTGCCCGACCCGCAGTGCCTGTTCATGCGGCAGGCCCGGCGCGAACGCCAAGAGCCGCCCGCCGTCAACGCGCGCCGTCACGTCGCTCGAACGGCGCAGACAGCCTGCCACCACGTGCGCCACGCGCCGGATCATGGAATCGCCGGCGCCGCGGCCAAAAGTCTCGTTGTATAACTCGAGCGCGTCGATGTCGACCGCAAAGAGCGTGATGCTGCGCTGTTCGCGTTGCGCGATGGGCCAATCGCGTTTCAACAGTTCCTCGAGATGCAGCAGCGTCGACAATCCGGTCAGGCGATCCTCGCGCACCGGCACGACGACCGCGGGATTCGGGCAGTTCGCGGAATCCCGCGCGAGCTTCGGGTCGATGCGCAGGCGATCCCCGGCGTCCCGGTGATGACCGGCGAAATGCGTGAGGCGTCCATCCGGATCGCGCAGCGGCAACACGGACATTTCGTTCCAGAAGACGGTACCGTTCTTGCGGTAGTTGCGCAGCAGCACGCGGCACGGTTCGCCGCGGGCGAGGGCCTCGCGCAGGCGGTGCCGGGCATCCTGGTCGCGATCGTCGCCCTGCAGCAGCCTCAAGTTGCGGCCGTTGAGTTCCGCCGCCGAATAGCCGGTCAGCGCTTCGAACACGGGATTGGCGTAGATCACCGGGTGGTCCGGATCATGCGCGTCCACCAGCGAGATTCCCTCCGTGGAGGTCTCGACCAGCCGACGATACATGTCCGAGTCAAAGCCCGTCATCACTGCCCCTCTGTCAAAATCAACGGCGGTATGGACGACAAACTCGCGATGCGGGCAGCCGTCTCCTGCCAGCGCCGGTCCGAACGTAAATCCAGCGGTTCTTCACCGCGAGCACGCATCCGTACCAGGCGGGCCTGGGACGCCGGAGAAATCACCTCGGGACCGAAGTGGCTGAGCACAGACTCTACCGAATGTCGGTCATTACAAATGGGCAGGACGTCGCATCCCGCGGACAGCGCGAGCCGGGTTCTGGCAACCACGTCACCAAACGCGGCGGCTCCCGCCATTGTCAGGTCGTCAGCGAACACACAGCCGTGGAAACCGAGCTCCCCGCGCAGCACCCCGTTGATCCAGCGCGGCGAGAGGCTCGCCGGCAGGGCATCGACCGCCGGGAACACCACATGGGCCGCCATGATCCCGGCGACGTTGTTCCCAATGAGGGGCCGGTAGGGGCGGATATCCGCCTCCAAATCGGCGAATTCGCGCCGGTCCACCGGCAAAGCGGTGTGCGAATCGGCAACCACGGCGCCATGGCCCGGAAAGTGCTTGGCGACCGCCGCCATTCCCGCCTCGCGCATGCCCGCGACCGTCGCGACGGCGAGCGCGGCCACACTGTCAGGATCGGCATGAAAGGAGCGATCGCCGATGATCTCGCTGACGCCGAAATCGAGGTCGACGCAGGGCGCGAAACTGAAATCGACGCCGACGGCGCGCAGTTCGGCGGCCATCAGCCAGGCGATTGACTGGGCCAGGGTCAGGGCCTCGCGCTTATCCGCATCGAACTGCCGCCCCAACACACGCGCAGCCGGCAATCGGGTAAAGCCGTCGCGAAACCGCTGCACGCGC
>Ga0209611_10004321_pt1 | contig 24358 bp, 11 predicted proteins | sample S1TSphgellanicum_3_FD_187693 | JGI IMG/M metagenome (GOLD analysis project Ga0209611, IMG submission 187693) | Host-associated microbial communities from peat moss isolated from Minnesota, USA - S1T2_Fc - Sphagnum magellanicum MG (SPAdes) (version 2) | ecosystem: Host-associated > Plants > Peat...
ATTAGACTAAACCAGGATCTCTCAGTTCAATTCTAACAGTTCTTGAGTTTAATTTGACCACGAAGAGGCCTCACTCAAGAGGGTACCAGAGTGAGTGCAGGTTTTATCTGGCCCTTCCACTCTCCCGCCCCCCCCCCCCCCCCCCCAACCATAAGGCCTTGGGTGAACCAGCACCCACGCTGGTACCCTGGTAAAAATCCCGACTTTTTTTTAAGGTTGCTTCTCACCAGGATAAATATCCCATCCTATCTGAGTCTGAATTTAACATTTCCTTGGTTGAATGTCGTCACTAAAATGCCTAACTCAAGAAGGTGAAGGTACCAGTGTCGCTTCCACCGGAGGGTTCCATTTGATTAAACTCATTACTCTACAAGTTGTAAAAGAGTGCATGTCTGTACTTAACCAGCTGATGAGTACCCTCAGCTCCTCTGGTACACTAGATCCTTTTTAGGGAGAAGTTTACATGATCTTGTTAGCCCCCCTCATCCTACATTAATTATTGAGCTTAATCTATATATAGGGTTGACTTAGTGATATCTTTGTTGTTATCCCAAAACCCCCTGAGGAGAAATTCTGATTCTTTCTTTGTCTAGAAAGCGAGATTTTCTGTAAGTATTAGCCCAAAGGCAAGGGTGAGTTGACTAATCGATATCTAACACACTCAAAAACTCCTGAAAAGCAAGCCCGACAATGCGGTTTTGGGTGGTCGGGAATGTTCGAACCATAACCGTCGTCGCTAACAACCGTTATCACCCCGAAGTGGAGTCCAGCAGAAACAGGGAAAATGAGTATGATATGCTGCCCATTGTTTGAAAGCCAAGCATTCCATGTGAAAGATTTGTTTATTTTTTGGACACTAATTAAGCCTCATCAAAACAAACTCATTACCTATCAAGGGACTTTTTCAATGTTTACTACTATACAGTGGTGTATACTTTATAGGTACCCATTGGCAACAACCATAAACTACCTCCTCATCTGAGCCTACATTTAGTTGACATACACATTGATTCATGTTAACTATTGTCCTAATCAAAATCAGTGTACTAGAGAGCTTGAAGTATTAAGCTAATGAGACAGGTATTGATTAAGTCAGGCTTGTTTTTCCCAACGGTTTGGACCGCGTGGGGGAGAGAATATTAAGATCCAAGTTTCCAGTTTTAACCCATTCTCCTCGTAACTTATAAGAAGGTAAAAGAGGAGGTGACAAACCTAAGTTCATTAGGGTATTCATCACTAAGACTGGGAGGGGTCAGTTCTACCTCAGTGGAAATTAGACATGCGGCATCATCAGTTCATTTGACATTGAGGTTGTACTGACCCATACTAGTTGGTTACCGAAAACCCGCACCCCCCTCACCCAAGTGCGACTTGCACCATCAGATCCTACATTGAACAGAGCATATTGGATGTGCACGGTAGTGTAGTGTAATTCCCCATCTGGACGTTTGTAATGCTGCCTGGTCTGCTGGACCATCCGGATCATCTCATTTTTTTGGATGGTTGCAAGCAGTTGTGCCTTTCTTTTGGCTGGCAGCATGATGAAACCCTTGGCTCATCAAAGGCATGAAATCATGTGAATAGTAACTGGATGGTAGTAATAATGACCCTTCTTTTACCTTATTTCTCTGTTTTCTTAGATAGTCTGTCTTTTATACCTTTACTTTTAATTAAAGGTATTTTCACTCACTTTTGCACAGATTATTACTTCGTACTACTCCTCGGTAAGTATTCCTGCCGTATGTCTGTGGGACCCCCCAGTTATCAATAAGTGAGTTTTAAAAATAACATCCAGCCTAATGAGTTTTCGACCTTCCTCTCCACCCATACCCCCCCCCCCCTCCTTCCAGTTCCTAACTCAAGGCTTGGCTTCTGATCAGCTTCTTCATATGCCAGACAATTTGGCATGTCTGGTTTGCGTATGTATTGAGGACTTTATACATACATAATCGATTGTAGAGAGAATCTGGTTAGTGTGGCAGTGCCATACCATCTGATGAGAGCTCCCCAGTCATATCATGTATTCTGCTGCCATCTGACATTTTCATACCTCCTTAACTCCTTTTTGCATGTTCCTGGTCACTGGTTGGTGGAACCTCATAACTAATGGGTTTTTTTTTTTTTTCTGGGTGTCCCATGACCAATAAACTAGATGCTCCCAGACAATCAGATATGTCCGGTAACTGGCTAGTTACTATGAATAGTCTCAATGATCACACTCCTCAACTATTCATAGTAACCTGCACACTCTTGCTTGTTACCTAGTCCTTAGCCTGGCTAGGGTGAAAATGCTGGGACCTTGACATTAGTAAGAACTAATCAAGAGAAAGTCATAGGCGGGGATCTGCCTGATTTGAACACCTTTTTCTCCTGGAAGAGCAAAACAGCTTCCCCAATCCCTACCACCTTTGGCCTAGAAAAGACGCCACTAGTGCATTTCTGCAGCCTATGGGATGCCTCCCCTGGAATAAAGACTTTTTCAAGGCATAATCTGTTAAAAATAGCAGTTTACTTTTCTCAAAAAGGTGGCACATCCCCCAAAGTGGCCACCTCCTTCCACGAGGCTGAATTCTATAATCTAAGATGTCTAAAAAGTGGCAGAATCTGCCTTGAAAATCCTTTATATGCATAATAAGAAAGCCCAAGAATGCTCTTCTTCTCTAGCGAACATGTGCTGAACTCCTTAGAGCCTATGTGCCTTTCTATACCGATCTTACCTCTACTCAAAACTTTAGTTGTAAATCTGACCCAATTCTCCTCCTCATCCATAGGATCACAAAATCAGCAGTTGGATTCAAAGTTGACACAATTAAAAATCTTTTGTAACAATTTCAGCCAAAATCAAGCCCACTTGGATGCGATAGCAAACCCAGGGTGAGCTTATGCGAGGCTGGGTAGGTGTTGCCCAAGGTTGAATCCTAAGTTTCACCAGCCTGATAAAGAATCAGAGATGACACTCTAGCATGCATCCTTATATTGCAAACACACTAGTTGCATACATGTCAAGAAAATGCATTTATTGATGATGAAATCTTGTCAAACTTAATACCCTACCCTGTGATCAAATTCAACAACCAAGTGTTGAATTGAATTAATTTTAGACCAAGGGAGTTTTTGGCACCTCAAATTAATTTTTTTAAATTTTTGACACATGTTAAATCCTATATTTTGACAACTTGGACAAGGGATGGTTTGAAAATAATTTTTGGGCATGATTATCATGACATGTGTTAAAGGAGGATGTTGAAGATTGGGATTTAAAGGAGCTTTTAAAGAAGAGTTCAAAAATAATTAGCAAAGGTTTTTTGGGTGATGATTGTGACATGTGTTTAAAGAGGATGTTGAAGACTAGAACTTCAAAGAGCTTTTTTAAAATGATGAAATTGCAGCATTAATGACCAAATGTGTTGGAGTTTCAAATTTTGTGTTATTTCAGGATTGTACTCTTTGGAATTTCATACTATGTTTTTGTCAAGTTAATTTTATATAATTATCTTTGAAATTTCATGTGATTAAAAGTTTCATGTGTTCCCACTTTGAAACATATGGATACAACAATTATTTTCACATTTGTCAATTTGAAATTTTCATCAAATTAGGCAATGTTTTCTTGAAATTTCTTACACTTTCAACATTTTTCCCTTGACAATTTTGAAAATCTTCAACATCTCAGTTTTTTATTAATTTTCGTCAAATCTAACCATAGGGTAAAGTAAAAGGAAAAATATCCACTTGGAAGGGAAAGGGAGGAACACAAAAAGAAAACCGACATCCAACCAAGAGACAACACCTATTAATGCAAAAGCACAAACGAGGGCTAAAAGAATTATTTAGGTTCTAAACTCATTGGTCACATGAAGCAAATCCAACAAGGATATGAATGGAGAACCTAAAAGAACAAGCTAGAAGAGGCCTCCTAAGCAGCGACAACATGCTTCAAGATAAAGATGACCCAGGTTTTGAAGAACCACTTACACCCTTTGTCTACAAAAATGAAAATAATATTGAAAATGGAGGGTTTCAAACAAAGCTTTTAGCTAACCACACCACATTTGCAGAATGATGAAAAAAGTCATCAAATTGCTAATGAAGGAACCCAAATACCTCCATGGCGAAAGGGAGAAACACATCCCTAAAATGTTGATTGTGATATAACTTGTTTTTTGCATGGGCCACAATTGTTGCAACCATTTGAACAATGGTTGCTTGCAAAACTAAATGTGCCTAGGTGGGGTTGACCTTTTATTGATCATGGGAAGCCATGTAGAAAAATTGATGAGGACAATTGAAACATATCAATGACAAGAAGCTTTTATGTTATGCCTAGTGTAAGAAATGAAACAACATTAAGATGAATGTAGGATAAAATGTATGTAGCATTTTAAAATTGTGTATATTAAAGTTTGTTCATTTTTAACAATGAACGAATCAAAATAAAATGAGATGAAAAGATATAACACATTTTGAACACAACAAATATAAAGGTTCCATTAATGACAAACCAACGATGAAGCTAGAAACCCTAAACCTTAAAAGAGTAATGGTTGGAGGAGATGCAATGGATTCCAAACTTACTATGTAAAAAAGTAATGGTTGTAAGAGATGCAATGGCTCATGTGGTCCACATTGAAACTTCCAAACTTACTATGTAAAAGAGTAATGGTTGTAAGGGATGCAATGGATCCATTGCATCTTTTACAACCATTACTCTTTTACATAGTAAGTTTGGAAGTTTCAATGTGGACCACATGCAAATGGAGAATTCTCATTTATTCATTGAAATGCCTTTGGGAATCATTCTCCAAGCTAAGAACGGTGTCTTGAAATTTTGAATTACAATCATATCTAGAATTGCAACAAATCAAAGAATACAAACCCATATTTTAATATTTTTCATGTACCAAATAGTGTAATTTTAACATGATTTTCCTTTTCAAATTATGTTAAGAATGCTAGTAATCCTTGGATAATTATGTGTCATGTAAGTTCAAAAAAAAATGATTCTCAAAAAATTAATTAAATCTTATTCCTCTTTGAAATATTTCCATATTCAAGAAAAAAATTCAATTGAAAAAAATTCCTTCTCCAAGTTGTGTTTTAAACATTGAAGATTCCTTAGGTGTCCAAAGATTCAAAATTAAGAAACATCTTGAAAGAAATTCTTTTTTGCCACAATCATAACTAGGGTACCTCAAAAGGAACTAGGATTCCAAAACTTTAAAGTCCTAAATACAAAGAAAATGGTTTTAGCCAATTTTGATTGTGTGACACATGCAACTTAAGTTATGTGTACTTGAAAACATTTGAATTTTGTAAATTATGTTTTTATATAGCATTAGTTTACATCTAGATGCTTCATATGTGCTTCACAACACATTAAATAATGTTCATTTATTAATCCTTATCCTTGTAGCTTTAAAATATTTGAAAATTTCATTTTTCAGACATTTTATGAAAGGTTTAAAAATTGTATATGGTGTAGTTTTCATTGCATTTGATATCCAACAACATGTATATGGTGTAATTTAAATTTGGTGCAATTTGGCGTAAGTTTACTAGTCCTATTGATTCCTATACCATGTTACAAGAATGTTGCAATTCTTATGACCATGATTAATTTTTATTTCTCACGAATCTTAAGGACATTAATTTGTGCACACAATTTATAAATTGAATTGTCCTTGTGTTCATTGGAACTTATAAAACTCATTGGTCATGTCGAATTAAAGACATAATATAAAGAAAAAACACAATCATAGTTGAATTTTGTGAATTGGAGTCCTTTGTAGTGTGACATTCCTTTTTGGGTACCTTGATTGTGACTACAACATTTTTACTTCCAAAATTTACCTTTTTAAAAAAATGAATATTTCACTTTCTAGTTGTCCTTTATCAGATTTAAGGTTTATGTTAAGTTAGATTTTTTGGTTTCCTTTAATTTTGGCATGAATTAAATGTAAATAGTTGTGGATATTTTCAAATTTTGTTGAAAATGAAGAAAACCTTGATGTTGATATCAATTATAACACCTAGAGAAATCATTGTTGAAATTTTCAACATGGGAAACCAAAATTTAAAGGTTGGACTACCTTATAAAATAATATGGCTTATAACAATTATTGAGATCAAGTTGAAAGCTTTTGATAAAATGCAAAACCAATTCCTAGCTTGTTAAAGTTTGGTTAAACTATCCAAGGATTTTGGACCAAATAAGCAAACACTTATTTCATACTCAAAACATGGAAATTTTTTAAAACAACATATTAAGTGTTAAATGGAAATGGTGCAAATGGAAAATATTCAAAGGAATATTATGGACATTAAACAAAACATCCATGTAGAATGCCATATTTAACTTGGATGTTTTTAAACTAAAAAAATAAAATTTACGTGCTTCATGTTTTTTGGAAGGTTTGTTGTGAAATGGTAAATATAAAAAATGGAGAATCCAAAGTGACAACTAGCATTAAATAAAAGATAGTAGGGTGCAATACATGGTGAGGGCAACAAAATCACAATTTTTATGGAGGCTAATATGATAGCCCCATTATCAACAACTAAGTGATTACAATAATAATAGCATGCAAGTACATCAAGTGTAATCAATACACTTGGTTTTTTTTAAAAATATCAAAAATTATACTAATGTTATAAGTCTTTAATATGTTTACATGACAATGTTTCAAAATATTATTGGAACATATGGAACAAATTTAATGAGTAGTAGAACACTGAAAAGCGATATAACTAATGAACTTTTGTTATTTTTGTCATTTTGAAATGACTTGAATTGCTCTCAAATTTACATAATTATGAAAAAAATTATGAATTCGGAATCCAACAACTTTTGTAACCAATCCTATTATACCACATCATCCTACAAGCAAACCCATTGCTTTCTAAATAAGCACTTAAATAGGCAAGTGTGACTCCATTTATCTTGTTTGCATGTAGAAATAAACATTTTGTACATTGGAAATATATTGATATCACACGCAAGGGATGAGGAAAAATAGCAGGGGAGATGTTAATAGCTTGACTTTAGGTTGTAAACAAATAATGTGAATATAAATCCTTTAAAAAAAAACTTTTTGCAATACCCATTATTGATTACAATGATTATCAAGAATAATAAGAATCCATAAAAGTTTATAGAATTTTTTTTAAAGATATATATTTCCAAAATGTGGTAAAAAATAGAATCTACATGAAACAAATAAAAAAATGAATAGTTCAAATTAAGATAATTCATATGGTGATGATGGTTTTTCACATGTTTATTGTAATGCATCAATTCTTTGGTCCAACAACTAGAAATTAATGCAAAGAAATCCTTGAATAAAAGTTTATGGATTACTTGATATGTTTTTTATGTTTGATTATTTCTTGGACAAGTGATTTGTAATTGGGGCTATAAATTCCAAACACAATTAATAGAAGCAATCAACCAAAAGGCCAAAACAATTTATAATCCCCAAAAAGGAAATTACATAGATTTATAATTTAATCAAATGTGCATCCAATGAAAAATGTTAAACATAAATGTAAGAATGTTTTATACATTAATTTTTTTTGAAGTCAATTGCATTAATTCATGCATTCTTTTTGGTTCTTGAAAACCACAATTTGAACAATTAATAATGTTACTTTGAATGACCCAAAAGGACATTTACATACTATCAAATCTATTTTTAGATATTTCTATTTACTTATTATGACATTGTTTAATTGTAGGCATACAATAATGCATTATAATTGTAAATGTAATAAAATTATACAACTCAACATTTTTTTTACTATTAAATAGTCATTCTATGAACCCCAACTATGAGTAAGTGCTATTGTAGAAGATTAAGTTGGCATAATGTTTTAGAAGGCCAAGTTGGTAAAATATTTTTAATGTTGTATGGGTGGAAAGCTTAAAAAACCAAATTTGCAAAAAGTTGTAAACACTTGGTAAAGCTCCTTCGAATTTTTTATGGAAAAATATATAACTAAAAGACATTGTTGGCACCACCCATGAATTTCATAAAAACAACTCAAAACGTATGTAATACACTTCTATCTTAAGTCTATCCTTGCATTGAACCTTGCCTATTAATAAAAGCTTCTAGATTTTTTGTTCATTGTCAAAAACTTAATCAATATTTTTTGTCAAGTCTTATACACAATGTCTTTGAGTCTTTATCTTATCCTTGATATAATTTATCAAGATTGCTAATAGAACTACTCTACATCTAGATGCATTGCCATGGAAGATTTCATTGTCACAATGAAATAAATACTAGAGTTGTTTCAGGGTGTTGACCTCGTCTTATTAACTGAAACTTGGCACTTCCTAGGCTAACATTTACCACATGTTGAAAGGTTTGACTCACTTACGGTAACATGCACTATGTAGTTGGGAAAAACAAAAGCAATAAAACATAGCGGGGGGGTTGTTGTTTACTTTCATAGCCACCTTAGCCCAAACCTGTCACAGTGAAAGGAAGGAAGCCACGATTCTAATCTATGGCTACGAATTAACATGGGTGTTGCCCCTGACTTGTTTATTTGCATGGTGTACGTTGCCCTTGTTGGTTCCAAACACAAGAGCAAATCCCTGTTCAAAACTTGGTAGCAGATATTGCTAAAGTTTAAACTCTAAAGGGCATAGTACTATTGGAAGGGGATTTTAATGCGCGTACTGCAACACTACCAGATACCATTGACACTAGCGACCTTTGTGAACTGTTACATGCACCTGAGCTTGTTGAAACTAAGTAACCAAATGTTGTGATTAAGCAATAGAACCATGATGCCAATGTTGACGGCTGGGGCCGCGAGCTCTTGGACCTATGTTGTGATGTTAGGTTGCTTATCTTCAATGGCTTGACACCTAGTGACGAATCAAGGGAGTTCATTTGTTTAACAAATGGGGGGCGCAACACTATCGAATATATTGTTGGCTCACTTACAGTTTGGCAAGTTGCTACACACCTTGAGGTGATAATAGATGACATGCGCTACCGCGCGATGGGGGGAGATTCTAACCACATGTTGTTGCGCCTACAGTTGAACATCAATTACAACTTTGTTAAACCACAACGTACGGTGGTAACAAATTTTTTTTGCCTAAGTTCAACTATGATAAATCAATAGTTGAAGAATATTAGCTTGCCCTAACAGCAAGTCTTGGAAACTTGTGGGTTATTGACTTGATTGCGCATCTAGGGCTAGACGAGTTAGCTGACCTACTGTAGTAGTGTGTGAGTACTGTAGCAAAGTCTACTTTTGGTAGCAAGCCTTCAGGAAGTTGTAGAAAGAAACACTACCATAAACCATGGTTTGACGGCGACTGCCGTACAGTGAAACTTGAGCTGAAGCTCTAGTTGAAAGCTAACCCTGATTCACATGCCGCTAAACATCAGGAAAATAAACTCAAAAATTTATTAAAAAGGAAAAGACTTTTATGGGAAACTGCAAAAACTCAACATATGTGTGCGCTTGTTAAGGTGGATGCACTTTCGTTCAGGAAAAAGTACCGGCCAAGGGCACCCATTGTGGACAATATTAGTGCAGCTACGCTTTTGGAAGGCTTTCGCGGGCTAGTTAACTAGTCTCCACCACCCATATGGCTGCGAACTAATCATTCAGCTTAGGTGACCGCACCTCTCCACCTAGCCACACCCTGAACACAAATATCACACTTGTTGAACTACTTCAGGCGCTAAAAAAATTTAAAAGGAATAAAGCTATCGGTTTGGATGGTATGAAAGTTGAGTTCATTTTGGATGCGGGAGAGTTGGTACACATGCCACTATTGATAGCGTTCAACTACTTTCTAGTGGAAGGCTTTCCAGAAGCCCTTTCCATTGGGGTGGTCCATGTGCTCTTTAAACGGGGTGATGCCTCCAAATTTGACAACTATAGGGGGATAACGATTGGGCCTATCCTAGCAAAGTTGTTTGCTATGATCCTTGACAAAAGGCTGAGCAAGTGGGCTGAACAACATGGGCTGCGTGCCAAGGGTCAAACTAGGTTTCAGAAATATTATCGCACTACTGACCAACTTTTCATATTGCAAATTCTGATAGAACAGAGCAAGGTAAAAAAGAAGCCACTCTATTGCTACTTTGTGGACTTCAAAAAGGCGTTCGATATTGTGTCGCATGAAGTGTTGTGGCAGGTGTTAGCTAGCCTTGGGGCGGAGGGATGTTTCTTGCGATGCCTACAGGCGATGTATGCCAAGGATATTGTACACATCAACCACCCAAGCGAGGGTGTCACCTTCAGTTTCAGGTGCTAGCAAGGTGTGAAACAAGGTTGTCCTTTCAGCCCCCTATTGTTTGGGCTATATTTGGATGCCTTAGAGGGGCATTTAGATGACAAAAAATGCGATGCACCGGCCTTAGTAGATGTGCACATATGGTTTTTATTTTTTGCAGATGACCTTGTTCTAACATCGGAGTCAGAGGTGGGATTGAAGCAATAGTTAAATGCACTCCAGCAGTTCTGTGCTGAACGTGTAATTATAGTGAACATGAAAAAAATAAAAGTCATGGTGTTCAATTCTGATGACCCATGCCAGGAGTTTGTGTCTAAAGGTGACGTTATTGAGCGTGTGTAGACCTTCAAATACTTGGGGATCCTGTTCAAAACCACCCCGAACTTGGATAGTGTAGTGTAGCATTTAGTAGCTGCCAATAGGTGCTCGCTATTTGCACTGAACCGCCGTTGTGCGAAGCTACGTATTATGGACGTTAAGCTACGCTATGACCTCTTTGACACGTTGGTGCATTCCATAGCAAGCTACGCCCGTGAGGTTTGGGTGGACTCTAAGAAAATAGAGGCTATTGAAGTAATGTACCAAGGGTTCTTCAAGTCCCTACTCGTGGTGCGAAAAACAACTAACACGTCCATCGTGCTGGCATAATTTGGCAAATTCCCCTTTGAATACTTTACATGGGGATAAGCACTACTATACTATAACCGTGTGAGCACAGTCATTAAATACTGCATCTTGGGAAAGGCATGGGAAGCCCAACTCATTATGCTTGTTGCTAGAAAGAAATGTTGGGCTGGATCTGTGAAAAAATGGCTACTCTAGAATCAGCCCCAAGAAGTGGTAGGTTTTTTGCCTCCGGTTCAATCACTGCTGGAAACGACGCCTCAGCTTACAACGACCCGTGCGCTCCAAGCGGAGACTACTCAACTGCCACTGGGAATAGTTCCTGGGACAACACACATACATTTGACCCGTCTAACAAGGGTAAGAGGTTGGGCAGGAAGCAAAGTATTTTGTTGCAATGCGCACAACGTACGAATGGGAGCTCAAATGGCTAAGTTAACCACGCTACAGCTAGCATAGTCAGTTCATGGTAGATCTACGACGGGAGGCTCGATCACCTAAAAGGCTGGGGCCCCACCCCCTCTAGGTTTTCCTCACACAATGTTAAGTGTAAAAAAGGGTGAAGGATAATATGTGATTGGTTTTCATTGAAAAGCTCCTTACCGACCGCGAGATTGGGACCAATGTGCAGACAAGATACTTGCGCTTCAAGGGTATGTCGTACGAAAGTGAAAGTTATTTGTGTGACATCACCTGTGTTCAACTACGGAAAGTTCTGGTCCGGTTTCGGTGTGGCAACACGTAGCTTGAGGCAATGCTAGGTGCGTGGAAAGGCATGCTATACGCAGAGAGGCTTTGTCGAGGCTGCGACTTGGGGAAGGTGGAGGATGAAGAGCACTTACTCCTTGTCTGTCCAAATACACAGGAAGTTAGGGAACATTTTTGTTCGACCCTGCGCTTCACCCACACGAACACTCTTGCTGAACTCATGCAAACTACGAACACGATCGCCCTCGCTAAATTTGTGACATGCTGCCAGTACCAAAGGACAATCTGTCCTCCATGATCTACCTTTCATCTAATGGACTCTTTGGTCCCAAACGGACGTAAAATTGTAAATAGTAAACAATAAACATTGTCACAATGTTGCAACATTAGATAGTTTTCAACAACAAATTTAACAACTTAAAAAAACTAACATCCAACTTCAAACTAATCAACCTCAAGTTTTAGCCCTATCTTTATAAGACCTTCAATAACAATTCCAAGAGCTTTGTAGAAATCATGTGAAGGATCTCATGCTCAAAATGCCAAAAGTGAAAATTCTAAATGTGCATTTTGGAAACAATCATGTGTCAAAACTAGTTTTTGGAAAGATGATAAGAAAATAAATTCAAATCCTTCACACAATTGTGAATATATCTTTTCATCCATCAACATATCCCATAGTTAAACAATGGCTAACAATCTTATGCAAATTGATGTTGCACAATTCAAGTTTTTCAAACCAAACAAAACTTACAATCATGATGGCAACAACTTTGCATGTATCGGGGAGAGCCCATGGATGTTATGTAAACATGTCCAAACCAAAAGCATATAAGATTCAAAAGATGTAGTCCTTAGTGGAGTGGAAAACAAATTAATTGTCCAATCTCAGTAGGAACCTTATGATTGAATAACATTACTTTAGACAAAATAAAAGGTTTTTTTTAATTTTACAAACCATATAGTTTATTTCATGATCCTTGTAAACATACATATTGTAGAACCCATGATACATGTGGAAGCCTTAGTAGATAGTGGCACAACTTGCTTTTGGAAATGTGACCCATGATATTCAACCTTTAGAGGTGGCATACATGAACTAGATTCAAACATTGTGTTTAACGTCACCAAGTGACTATTGAATTTACTCATCCTAGGACTTTTGCATTCAAAATCTACATATAATTTGAACATTGATTGGCCAATAGGGTTTAATTGCTAACTAAAACAAAGATTTATTTAGCCAATATTCATTGGATCTTGACAACATTTTTTGGAAGTGGCAAAGAATGGCACACCCTTTAGTATGGCCATTTCAAGTATAATTCCATGCCTTTCTATAGATTATGAATGTTCTTGTAAATTTTTAACACATGATGAACAACATATTTAGAGAGTCCTTTAAGAACTTCACGGTCATGTATTTGATATTTTCAAAGGGTCTAGAAGAACATGAAAAAGTGTACATTTTGTCTTCAATAAATTTTAGAGAATGGGTTAAATGCAAAATTGGAAAAATGCATTTTCCATCATCATAAGGTCAATTTTTTTGGCTACATCATCTGTAATGATAGATTTTCAATGGATTCAAACCATTGGTGATTGCCAAATCCCATCTTTAGTTTAAGATGTCTTTTTGGTTCTATCATTTTTTGGGATTTGCAAACTCTATTTGTGTTTTTATTAAAGACTACTCAAAGTTTCTTGTCCTTTTAACTCAAATTATAAGTAAGGATAAATTCAAAGTTGGACAATGATAATATAGAAACCTTCCAAACATTGAAAAATGCAAGTCATCACAATTCCCATTCTAATCCATGTAGATTAGATTTTTCCATTGAAGCATATGCTTTAAACTTTGCACTTGGAAGTTAACACCATGTTGTTTCAATATGGAAGTTACAGAAATTATAGTGGCTCCTAGTGCATCCTATTGGATTTCATTTTAGGAAGATTTTAATAGTTGAGGGTGAATGGAAACTATAATTCCTTTTGGTGTCACATTGATGATTTTTGTCGGGCACATTATGTTCAAATGTTATGGCAAATAACATAACTTAAAATTTGTCAATTGACAATTGTTTTAAGATTAGCAATTTGACTTTGAAGACGTTTTTAAAATTAGTTTTTGAAAACAATGTGAGAAATATATTCATTTTAATCTTTTTTCATTTCTTGTTTTCTTCATTTTTATTTTTATTTTTATAAAATTTTGTTATGATTCAACAAAATGTATTCAACTTCTAATGTTCTTTTCTTATTTGGGTTTTTTTTGGTAATTATTTTATATTTATCTTAACACATAATTACTTCTCCTACAAAACATCAAAAATGCAAAAAACAAAGAAAATCACATAAGAAAATATTTATTTAATTCAATTTTGCAAAATACTAAGAAAATGTTCATTTTTCAATAATGAATGTTGAATGTTCTTTCTTTTAAATCCATCTAAAATCCAATCAATCTTTAGAACTATATTTTTTAAAAATAATTTAAAAGTCAAATAGAAGTATATGACTAGTAATTGGCTATATTATTAATAATTGACTAGTATAATATAGTCAGTAACTAACCAATATTCCAATTTGATTAATGTTAATTTACATATAATCTATACATAAACAATCATAAATTTAATATCAATTAACATAATGCATTCATTCTGATCAATAGTTGGTTTTTGAATTTTAAAAGTATGGACTCTAGTTGTTTATTGGAATGTCAAAAAATGAAGGTATTCATATTCAATTTCATTCCAACTTTTCTATAGTGACTAAGTCCATTGTGTTAAAGGAATGAAATAATAAAGTCATACTTGAAAGCCTTTACTCTATAACCTTAACCAAATTTTAGTTATGGACCTTTTAAAGGTCAAAATTAGATTTGTTTTCGTAAGTCCTTATGAATTAGAGTTTTATTATTATTATTATTATTTTTGCTTGAAGCACATTTTCTTGAATATTTAGAAAATGTTTTGTTCATATGGACTTTGTGGGTTTTCTTTAAGATTTCCTAATTGCATACACCATATTAGATGACATTGATATCTTTTCATGTAGGTTTTAACCTAGGTTTGGAAGAGTTGAAGGTTCACAAGTGGGTGAACATTTGGTAGTGAAATAATACAATAATCCTATCCTAAAATGTAACAACCATGTTCATTTGAAAGGGGCTTGCATGCCACGGTGTACAAATTTTTTTATCACAATTTGATAGTTTTCAATACCTATCTAAGTTTCGGGCATCATAGTGAAAATTTGAAAAATAAATTCACTAAAATTTTGTAATAGATGATTGATTTATGTCCTAGTCTAGCATTATGTTGTGAAATCAATGCACATATGCATGATATAATAGTCCAACAAAGCATTATGTTGATTTGCAAAGCCTTGAAGCATTTATGCAATTCCAGAAAAGGACTAAGAAAAAGTGCTACACTTAATGATAATTTGTCCATGAAATTTTACACATACAAAAAAGAGACCATAAAAAACAATCTTCCCTATCAACATCTTCAATTTTTCTTAAGGTCATGGAGTTTAAATCAAATGATTTTACAATATTCATTAATACATGATGGTATGATAATGTTAATGATTATGATTGTTTAAAGTTGAAAAATGTTCTTCCATTGAAAATTTACTTGGGCTAAATGTGTTTTTAATCATTTGAAAAAAATAAAATGAATTTTTGAATTTCTTAAATAATTAAAAATTGTTGTTAAATAAGGGTTTTTTAAAAACTTGTGTTAAATTATTGGTATACATTTACAAAAATGCACACTTATGATTCAATTTCATATACATGATTCTTGTGACTTCTTTTAATTTTGAAACCCAAATCATTATTTATATGTGATCTTTAAAATAAATTAAAGTGAATGAAATTTTATTTGTTGTTATTTTGATACTATATGTAGTTCCAATTTTCAAACAAAGTGTGTACACCATATCATGCAAACATTTTTTTATGGATTCATATGGGATTTGTAAGGATTGTATTTGCCAAATGAGACACTCTATATATTACATGCAATCTTGATATTATTTATGAAATTCATGACAAACCACTTCTAGCTATCATTAATGCATTTCAAGGAATGGTGATTTTTTTGAAGGACTAGTGAGTAACATGTAGTCATGGTTTACATTGACCATAGTAACCATGAATATTTTATGAATTTCTGAGTATTTAATCATTGCTAGGCAAGATGGAACATGTTTTTATTGTAATTCAATTTCACAATTGTTTATTGGTTGGGAAGACAACGAATGAAACCAAATTTGTTCATTTCTTATCCTTAAACAAGTAGATGTTTTTGACCACCAAAAGTCCATCCTTTTGAAACTTAAACATTTATGTCAAGTATGTCATTTTAGAAAGCAAGACTGTTATCAACATGACCCTCCTTGTTCACAAATGCACAATAGCCTTGAAAATGACTTTTTGGCCAAAAAAACTTAAGACAATGCTTATGTAACCTAGTCCAATTGAAGTAAAAATGTTCAAATAAAAATTGGTGTAAAGTTTTGAAAACATGCCAAAACCTTAGAGGGTTCCATTCATTATTACATAACATGATTTTTATGCTAGTTTTTATGATTAAAATTTCAGTCATGATGGAGAGTCGACAAAACTATCTTTAATGAAATTGGACTAGTTGTTTATGCCAAAATTAAACTAAATATATTGATTGAAATGATTAAAACTATTATTTGACAAGATTGTATTAATTTTTAAAAAATAGTAAATTATGGAATAATGTTTTTTATCTTAATAATAACAATATCTTTTAAATTTTTGATTTTCTTGGGATTGAATCATGGACAAGTCCAAAATGTAATCACATTGGACTTAAGATGGCAATGTTGACAATTTTTTTTTGCTAGGGTTGATTGTTGATAGTTTGGTGAACTTGGGGCAATTTGTCATGATAATGTCATGATCACCCAAAGTAGGGTTTGAACCCTAACCTCTTCAGCCACTATTTTAAACTTTTACCATTTGACCACCATTTCATGTGATGATATAAATTATTATCACAAAATATATAAACATTCATATTTTTTGAATATTGTGCATTATAATTTTAACATAATTAGGTAATTTCATATTGAAATTGATTACACATGTACATATTTAATATCATAATTATTATTATTAGTTTCATAATTCCACTGAAATTTATAATTATTTATAATTCCAAAATTATATAAAATGTATTACATTAATTTTATTCATTAGAAAATTAAATCAACTGAATTCTATAATATTTCAATTCCAATTGTTAAAACATTACATTAATTTTTATAGTTGACTTGGGGAAAATTCAAGTATTAGAATTTAATTTAAATTCATTTAAGGAAATACTCAAATGAAATTAATTTCATTTCTGAAATTACATAATTAAATTTTAATTTTTAATTTTCAAAATCTTAAAAACAAGTTCAAGTTTCAAATGTACATTAGTTTTTTTGTGGGGCAATAATTTTTTAAAATATTAGTTTTAACTTCCATTTTCTTGCATGTCATTTCATTATTTGAATTGTTGTCCCACATTTTTAATTTATGTGATTCATTACAAATGACAAATGGGAACATGAAATCCAAAATATACTTTCATTTGTTTTATTAATTCAATTTTTTTTAAAAAATTATTAATTTAGGAATGCCAAATCATCAATCATATTTAGATGATTGATTTCAATCACAATAGTGAAGTTGCACAACTCCACATGGTTGCCATGTGCATACGCTACATGTCTAACATAATGTCCATTTTGACTAAATATTTGATTTGTAAAAGTCAAAACAAACATAATATTTTAGTTCAAATAAATGCATTTACTATATAATTTTTTTAATTGTGATAGTCCCTAGCAAAAAAACCATGTTTTGTAATAGTATGGAATAATACATATTTAAAGGTTTTAAGGTCAATGTGAAAGCACATTAGGGTGGCCAAGTTTTGACAGATTAGATTCCCTTTTCAAAGTTTTTTTTAGTGTAATTAAACATTGGCTTAAAATATGAATATTTAGATTATATTGAAAGTAACATTTTTTTCCATTTCCAATTTCAAGTCATGATATTATAAGACATATAAAATATATAATAATAGAAATTTTTAAAAATAATTATTTTTTAATGTTTAAAAAGGCTTTTAAAATAATTACAATTTTTACAATTTTGAAAAGTCCATAATATGATAAATTAAATCACATTCCATTCATTCAATGGATCTTTAGTTTTTAAAACATAATTCATCCAATATCCCAAAGTTTCAAACACATAAGATTAACACATTATACTATAAAAAATCATATCTATGAGTTTTACAGGGTGTGACATAATTTGTTGTCAAGATTCAAAAGTCCATTACTCATTAAATATTTAGAATTTTGATGGTTTTTTTGCATTTTTTAAATGCCAACTCTTTTAGCAATACATATGTGAATCCCTTTTTTGATATTTCAATGAAAATATTAACATTTTATATTTAAGTTTCAAAGAGATGTAAGAAAAATTGCAAGTGTGACACTTAAAAAGGGACTGCATAGTGTGCTTTTACTTGACACTACCCCTCAATCTCATTAACACAAGTCATGACATATGTAGTGCATTTATATATCAATGCTAGCCTTACTATATCATACCAGTTTTTCAAAAACTTCTAGATTTTCAATTCATTGCCAAACATTTAGTTATTATCTTTCGCCAAGTTTACACAAACATTTATTGAATTTTTACCTTTTCTTACAATACCAATAATTACATAAAAATGGTTTAATATGTAGGATATATATATATATATATATATATATATATATATATATATATATATAGAGAGAGAGAGAGAGAGAGAGAGAGTTGTCCAAATTGACATATTCAAAACATGTAATTTGTTTTATATGGATATTTTTGGTTGGAAGACAAATCCATGCCAAAATGTTGAAAAAATCATCATGCCAAGAAATGAACAAAAGTTCCCTAATTATTGTTGTTTTCCTCTCTTTCAAGTGTTCTTTCATATTTCTTTCATTCTAGAACCATTATTGTTATAATATATATTGTACTTTCCATTATGGTTTGACATAAAATAATTCTCAAAAGGGAATGTTGAAAAAAAGAAGACTACTAAATACTTGGAGAATCAAACTCATGATTGTCCAAACCATTGGTTTTCTAGGTTTTTCTTCATAATCGGAAAGCATAACCATGTATTTATATCATTAAAACAAATCAAAATGGTTATTTGGATGTCGTCATCAAATGGTTACATGTTGTATAGGGTAGTTGCAAACTAAATTGGATGAAATGGACTATCATTGTTGTAAGTTTTTTGTTATTATTGCATAAAATTTTAAATTATGATTGGCTATCACTAAGAGTAATTCATTTATGTGAAGCTACACATGAAGTGTTTCACTAATGAATTTTTTTTTAATAATAATGTCTTGGGTTCATCCTAGAAATATTTTCTATGGAATGTGCTAATCAATTTAAAATTGAGTGTAAACTTTTATTTCATAACATTGTATTTGTATAATGTTTTTGAAACTTTGAAACATAAAACTTTGAATGTTGATAACACTTAAGGCCAAATACTCAAGTTAAAAAAATCTTATTTGTGACGATATCTAATCATATTCAATTTTAAGTTCTTAAAATGGCAAAGTTTTTTTAATATTAATATTAATATTTTTCAATACCAATTATTATTTAAAGTGTTTAAGAAGGAATTGAAAATGGTGGCCCAAATTTTAGATATGAATTTTTTTAAAATTCTAACATCATTTGAGCCAATTTGAAATTCATAAGGCTTAAAATACAATCAAAATATAAAAGATAAGAATTTTCAGAAGGAATTATGAAGTGTCACTTTTGGTCCACCTTCAAGTGTTAATTTTACCTTATATTGCATAATTTTAATCAACTTGGCCAAATATAAATGTGGACCAAGTTCTTCATGTATGGAACACTTCAAAGCTAAAAAATACACATTGTAACACCACAAGTTATGCATAGAATGTGAATTTGGGACTTCAATCTACCATCATTTAACTACTTTAACACAAAAACAAACAAACATTGAGTTGAACAATGAATAATAAAATTAAAGAAAAATCATTACATGCAACCATCGTGAGTTAATGTAGTTCCTAGTGAACAATTAATGTCTTGTAATCATATTACATATAATACTCACTAATGTGTGTATTGATATTACAAAAACATTGATAACAATAATCATTAATGTGTACAAAGATACTACAATGCCATTAGTACAAAAGTGTCATTAGATTATCATTGCAAATTGTAAGTCTAACATACTCACATATAACTAATGTTCACAATTAATTGATTTAATAACATACAAACATAACAAAATTCAAATCATTGGAAAGTGTAGAAGAACATGTAATTCAAATTTGGCCATAATCTAAGTCACTATTAACTTAGACACATATCAAAAATACTAAAACCCAATGACACATAGACAAGGGAATTAAAAGAGAATATCATTGATGGATATTTCAACTTTGCAAGCACATTACATGACACAATTGGGAGTGTCCTAAAAAACAAAGATAGTTGACCTAAAGAAAATGTTCATACATATATATTAGTCTTTAGAACAATAATTATGGCCCCTTTATTTGGACTAAGACTAACACATTAGTTTATAGCCCCTAGAACATTAATGTGTTAGTTTTATAAGACATTAGTCCTATAAACAATCATTAATAATCTCCATTGTTTGAAGTTTATGAACATTATGTCTTCAAACATTTGTATTGTTATCTAATTGGGGCATGTTTTGGGTATATCCTTGGAGTACACCATCCCCATCATGTAAATTAGACTAAAAAAATTAAAAGATACTCTTTGGGGTGTTATTGATTTCAGTATCTTTCATTTGAAAACACTCCAATTGTTAATTTAAGCTTTTTTAATAGGATTTTGAATATTTCTTACTTTTATTTGATTTCAAGGTTCTTTGTTTGTTTGTGCCATTTGAACCAACCTCTTCCAAGCCTAACTATGCCAATCTTTTTCCCTACCCACCTACATGGATATGGGAAGGTAAATTAACATGTGTTTTACATGTGCATGTTAATTTGTATGAAGATACATGTTTGTTTTGTTTGTTTGTGACTACATCTTAACCCTCTTGAATTGTGGGAACCCTTGTTGCTCTTTTGGTACCATTGGAAGGCTCTTGGCAAGGTGGTGCGCATGGTAGTTGTTTACATTTTTCTGACAAACAAAGAAAAAATAATTGAAATTAAAATGATTTTCATACTTGAAATTAATTTAAAATTAAGATTTTGGTTAGTTTAACAACCTACCTCTTTTAAGCTTAGAATGGTGAACATGGACATGAAAAGACATAATTTTGAAAAATGACATAAATAATAATGAACTATTTACAACCATATGGGAACATAATAATAAAAAAAATAGGTTCAAAAGAAAGGGAGGGGATTTTGCTTAGTTTGGAACCTAGCCTAAAGGGGCAAGGCATTACATTTGTATTTTGGAATAGATTTCAATACCAATTTGTTATTGGCCACCATCCACCATGCTAGTTTGCACAAAGGAAAATATATGTTTTAAATTTGTATTTCCCAAAGCTATAATTTCAATGACGAATAATCAAAATTGGTATATGGGGGATTTTTTGGAATCCTTGATATGGTCATCCATGGACTAGTCCAAAGACAATTTTAGAAATAATTACCTCATTTTCAAGCCTAACTACTTCATTTCTTTCTTAATAATTACTTCATTTTCCTATTAACTTGTTTAATAACTATCTCCCACCTTTCCTAAGAACTACCTCCATCTTATAACTATTTCACTTTTTTTCCTTATCCACCAACATGGATATGAAAAAAATAAAATTAACATGTGTTTTTTCATTTCCATGAAATATATATTAATTTAACTTAAATTTGACATTGGCATAAATAATGATGAATTATTGAAAACCATATGAAATTTTTTTAAAAAAATGAAATTGTTGATTGTCATTGGTAGTGTGAAACAATGTGGAGCCTAAATTTTTAGAATAAGAGGTGACTTGTTCATGATTTTTGTCATTGAGTTAAAATGTTGGAACTTTGTTATGTATTGATTATCTTTTAAAAATGATATTGTTCATTTTCTCTTAGAAATAACCAATGTGAGTAAGTTAACCCAAGTACCAACAACAAAGATTTATGTAACTTGTTGCATATTATGGTGTGGTTGGTTGTGAACATTATTAATGAGAATAGTGTACACCCATTCTCAATTTGCTTAATAATCTTTCAAGAAATTCTTAGATTCTATATGATGGAATCCATTTCTTGAGAATTCCATCATACAGATTTTGTGGACATGTTGAGATTGAATTTGATAAGGCTATTGGTTGCAAATTATGTGTTTGTGTATGGTTGATTAACTTATGTGTCGTTGGTTCGAAATTAAGAAAGAATAAGAGAAAGAAACAATAAAAAAGTAGTAGTTTTGATTTTAGAGTTTATATCTTTGGTGGAAATTGTGTCAAACATTATTTCATAAAATTTTTATTGATCATTGAATAATATGGACTTTCCATTTATGATCAAATTGTTTTAGGATGTTTAACTATGTCTATAATCAAAGATTTTACGATCCATATTATTATGAGTTTGATTCATTTAACCAAAGGGGTTATGAGAAGACACTTTAATTCAAGATGTATCACAATTTTTTAAAATTAAATCTATTCAGTTTAAAATGTTAATGTTGTTTTATTTAGAATTGTCTAAGTTCCATAGCTCAAGTGATATTAAAAAGTACCAAGTATTGATAATTCCCATGAATCATGGACAATGTGTGGGGGTTTGAACTTTGAATTGTTCCCCCCAAAAAATCAACAATTGTGTACATAATATTGTTTTGATGTTTAGAAAAATTCATACACATTATGGGCTTCACAAGTTCCAAATTGTTGGGTAGTTATGAGATCCATTCAATCAGGATGCTTCAGATTGTGTTCTTTGTGTCCTTGGAAAGCTCTTGATGAGGAGGGGTGCATGGGCTTGGTTCCATGACGTTTGAAGTTTTTGAATATTCAATGATTTCTTCGCTGAAAATTAAATTAAAGTGTAGCTGAAAATTTCGGAGGAATCGGAAAGATCTTGATGAGCAGGATTTAATGGAATTAATTTGGTAAGATTTGAATTCAGAATGTGGGAGATATTTGATTTTAAAGTAATTTCTGCCGCTGAAAATTTAAATAAATTCCAAAAAACCAGGTTTTGGAAGGAAAAATTAGTTGAGGACGTGGACGAGTTCACACTTGGGCCAATGGCACAGGCCACACTAGTGTTGAGTTAATGGAGCTATGGACTACCTGTATGAGCAAGGTGTACTTGTAGAGAAGCTATGATGAACAATGTACAAACATGTGAAGATGTGTAAAATGATGATGGAGGTTGACACAAGGGGTCCTTGTGAGTGGAGGAGGGGCAATGGGGGAGGAAGAGAGTGGTGACAAGGCCACACAGTACGTTGACATTGCGAAAAGTGTGGGTGAACATCAAGAGATTACCATATATATGTTAACAACAATTTGAAAGACCACTTTCTGGATGACATTCCATTTTGTCGGATGGAAAATTTGTACTTTACCAACATCAGGAATCAACTTGTGATGAGAAAGATTGATGTGTGCCCTAAACCCTAAAACCACTTCTTACACCATGTCAGATGCCAGGTCATAATTTTCATGCTATGCATACACCAGGTGTGAATACGGTTGGTTGTAACACTGACTTTGTCTCTAGCCTAGGTGTGGCCAGACCATTCATTATAATTTGTGCAAATTTGATTTACATGAAAGTCCAAGTACAACACCTAATTACTCTATCTCCACTTATATCCTTTGCTCAAGTAAAAGGCGAAACCAGCTCATTTAACTTACAAGTGGGGAGAAGAAGGCCAAAAGAATTAAGTAATAAGACAGGAAATTCTTTTCAAGTGCACAACAAATATTGTAAAAAAAGTAACAGGCCAGTGACAGCAGGCAATCATGCACAGCAAGTGGAAAGAAGAACTGCCCTCACAAAGCAATTTTTACTTACACAAGTGCAGGAGGTACAAACTTTTTAGGGTTTAAGTTTTTAAGAAGAAACTTTTTTAAATGCGTTGAAAGTAACACATGGACCTGGGTTTTATTATTATTATTATTATTATATCCTTTTGAAGAGCCTCTAGCCTAACACATAGTTTAGCCTTATTTCACAGGATACAGGGTAATTCTTTCCTTATCAATTTTGTAATGTGTCTAAAGTGTGATTGTCCATAAGAAAATGTAGCCAAATTTGGCTATAAACAAGGTATTACAAGTTTTTAAAGAAATGGCAATGTACTCGAACCAAATACAAAAAATTTGGAGATTTTTTTATTAAAAAAATTGGCAATTGAAAACTCCAAAACTCATTTCATTTTCTCATAAATTTTTTTGCTCTTTGCAAAAATTTTGCCAGGAAAAAAAAAGGCTGGTAGAGAGAAGGGGAGAAGTGTTTTAGCTTCAGCTGTTTCACACTGTTTAGCATCAAATACCCATGCAAAAGAATCAACAAAAAAGCCAACAACACAAAAAAAAAAAAATTAAACAAAAAACTGATCATAGGGGGCTCAAAATGTAGAGTAAAATATTTTATTTTATTAGTTCAGATTGGATCCCAAGAAAAAGCTGAGAAAATCAAACTAACTCATTACTT
>Ga0209611_10004323_pt1 | contig 24350 bp, 7 predicted proteins | sample S1TSphgellanicum_3_FD_187693 | JGI IMG/M metagenome (GOLD analysis project Ga0209611, IMG submission 187693) | Host-associated microbial communities from peat moss isolated from Minnesota, USA - S1T2_Fc - Sphagnum magellanicum MG (SPAdes) (version 2) | ecosystem: Host-associated > Plants > Peat...
CAAAGTTCAACTTGATTAAAAATATTATAGCTTATGTTAAGGACAAAAGAGCCGATCTAAATTCTCTCACAATTGCTTTCACTTCTATTGTGTCTTATGAGTTGTTATAGTTAGTTCAACCATTTGTTGGCTTTTGTTTTGGTCATGTTATGTCAAAAGCATGTCAATATGCTATCAACAAAGATAAGGTTGGTGTGGGCATGATGGAAGTTAGCTTGAAAGATTCTCAAGCTACATTTCAATAGATAATCACATAGTTTAAGAAGTCTACAAAGTGTAAAATTAAATGGTAAAAGGCTTACCATGAAGCTAGCATGCAACATAAGAAACTAAAGACCTTTGTGAAAACTTGTTTCGCTTCCAAGCTCATCATGTTTAAGAAACCTTGGAATATGTTAATGCAACCAACATCTATTACACATGACAAAGTTTATCTTTGCAAGTTAGGGTTCCTACATATTTTACATGGTTTAACATGGGTGATTGCATGGGTGATAACTAAAACTTTAAACCCTATTGTTCACCAATTTTTATTGAATCAATGCAAAGGGTATTAGCTTTTATCTAATGTTTTGTTTATTGTTTGGCAGTCATGGGGACAATGAAAAAAGAATATGCACATCAAGTTGTTGTTCTTCCAATGCAATGTGGGGAATTTGGTCAAGAAATTAAAAAAATTTATAGTTGAATGGCTGCATAAGTTATTAATGTGTTGCATCTTTTTATAAGTTTTGTAGAAACCTTCTTTTAAGAGAAAGTTCATATGATATTTGCATTGATGTTTGATCCATGTTTTAAAAGCATGGATTGCATCATGGATCACATAGGCAAAGATTAAACAATTGTGTTGACTTGCAACAATCATGATCTAGTTTTGTTGCCTTTACTAAACAATATTTTGAAAAATGAATATGCAATTTGAGAATGTAAGACTATAAGATCTAGGTTGCAAATCCATTACATTTTGCCTTCAAATTTTTCACTTAATTTTTGTAATTGCAACATTTGGGACTTTAACAATGCACACCCTTGTAATTTTTGTTAGATGAAGTGCTTGTATGTGGAATATTGCATTATCTCTTGTTCCATGATTCTACCCATCCTAACACTCTATTCTTTTTACTAGACCGAAAAAAAAAATGCATTTTCACACTTTGAAAACCCTAAATCCAATATTTGGATCTGAATTGTTATTCATGTAAAACAAATGCTCACATACAATTCATATTGCTTACTATTAATTTACTTACCAAGTATTGATACCAAAAAGGTACCCAAAAATTGGATTTAAATTTTTTTTAAAACCCCAAGTTACCCAAATTGAAAATTTTTAAAAATTGATACCAAGAACCGTCTGGTATCTTCAAAACATAATACCAGAACAACAATGGTCTGCATTAGTGTTTGGCGGGTATCATATTTTTGATACCCATTAGATCCGATTTTTGCAAAATAAATTACAAAAGGTTCTTATTAACACTTTTTTAATTTTTTTAAATTTATACATTGAGTGAGGTATCAATATTTTTATTTTAAAAATTAATTGATTTTCATGATGCCGATTCTCATAAATTTGAAAATAGTCGATTATCATTTGATGATTTTCACCAACCAATTTTTTTTTCAAATTAAAAAATAAAACCAAAATTATTCTCTTTTTTTATTCTTTTTATTCTTTTTCTTAAAAATAAAAAATCACAATTATCTATAAATTAAGGAAAACATAGCACCCAAACCTTTAGTTTGGTCATACGTGGGATGAGATTGAAAAAAACGTTTGCAAAGAAATACATCAGCATTAAAAGGGGGGTTGAAACTTAAAATTCACAAAACTGAATTTCATCTTGTTTTTCCTTTTTCCTTAGTGCCTCCGTTGCTACTACATATATTTTCATTCCTCCTCACAAGACAAATATTATAATTAGTTCAAACCTTCTACATTAAATACACAACCTTGTTTAGGTTGTGTATTAAACCTTGTACATTGTACCCTGAAAACCTGACCCCACCCAAGTCTTAATATTTTAATTTTTTTTCTGAATTTGGTTCTCATTCATCTAATTCTCATGAAAGTTAAAATTGATGATTAGGAGTTTTAATTAAGGTATCACTAAAAACGATACCTTAAAAAATACAAATAAAGATAACCGGGGTGATAACTGGGTATATTCGAGAACAGTTTTGATACCCACCCAATACTAGACTACATTTAGACAAATTCCTCAATTGCACCTAGACACATTCCCAACTTTGCAAATACCATCTACCTTCTCCACCATCCATTGTTTCTTCCTAGAAAATGGAGAATCGGTGTAACACACAATACCCCATGGAAAGACTGATGTTTTATACCATCCACCTTCCCCTTCATCCAATGTTTCTTCCAATGTGGGCAATTTTTATTTTTTCATGAAATCTGTTGGTTCCGGTTTTTGGGGTAGGTATGCAAAACAAAACAAAAAATCAAAACTAGAGCTAAAAATAACACAAAACATAAACAATTAGGAAAAAAAGTTTAACCTAAAAAAAATAAGAGTGCTTGAAAGTAGAAGAAAGCAAAACTTTGGATGTGTAATAGTGAATAAGAACAAAGAGGATTCAAGAGGGAGTTTGAACTTTTTTTTTAATAACTAAACTTAAACCCTAAACCCAAAGGGTGGCCACTGCCTCCATAAACAATAAGTTTAGTTTTTTTTAATTTTAATTTTTTACTTTCATAAACAATTTTTTTTTAATTATTCTTTTTTTTACTTACTATTACTTATTATTTCTTACTTACTATTTATTATTATTCTTACATACTATTTTACTAGGTTTTTTTATTATTACTCTTACTTATTACTTACTTTCTTTTTTTCTTTTTTTCTTTTTTTTTCTTTCTTTACCATGGGAACCAAACCCTTCTCAAAATGTGAAAACAAGTCTGGTTCTCAGCTTTGATGCCTAGTGAGAACCTGGGTGGTTTTCATTAGGCAGTTCTCATCTCTAAAGAGAATCGTCGAGCAGGTTTTCATGGTGGTTCTCACCACTGGTTCTCACTAGGAACCGGACTGAAAACCGACACCAATTTTCAGCCGGTGGGTGAGAACCGCCCAACATTGGTTTCTTCCTGGAAAAGGGGGAATCGATGTAACACACAGTACACCAAGGAAAGACTAATGTTTTTGATACCATCCACTTTCTCCACCGTCCACAGTTTTTTCCTGGAAAAGGGAGAATTAATGTAACACACAGTACAACACCAAGGAAAGACTAATATTTTTATACCATCCACTTTCTCCACCGTGCACTGTTTCTTCCTGGAAAAGGCCGAATCGGTGTAACACACAAGTGAGACTAATGTTTTTGATACCATCCACTTTCTCCACCGTCCACAGTTTTTCCCTGGAAAAGGCCGAATCGGTGTAACACACAAGTGAGACTAATGTTTTTGATACCATCCACTTTCTCCACCGTCCACAGTTTTTTCCTGGAAAAGGGAGAATCAATGTAACACACAGTACAACACCAAGGAAAGACTAAATTTTTTTATACCATCCACTGAAATATACAGAAAAATTCATATAATTTATGGGCTTTTCTATACCCAATCTTGGAAACAATCACTTTTTCGATAATTTTTTAGGAAAATGTCACCTACGTCTATCGAGACAGATTGGGAATCAACAAGAAACCCGTTATTTTTTTATTTAAGGTCCCATTCCTTACTGGAAGGGTTTCCAACCCATAAGAAATAATGGCTAGGAAGGTTGCAGCAGCAAAAGCCAGTGGAATCCTTACTTTCTCCACCATCCACTGTTTCTTCCTGGAAAAGGCTGAATCAGTGTAGCACACAAGTACCCCAGGGAAAGACCAATTTGATCTTTGAGGCCATAAGGCCAAATTGTATACAATAAATACCTACTGAAGGTTGCTTGTGATAAGTTTATTTAAAGCTCATTTTTAAAATAATTGAATTGATTCTTATAAAGGTGGGAATTGGCACACCTACTTTAAGTGCATTGTGCATAAAGTGATAAGTAAGACCCGAGGATGAGGGCATTACCAGCACAAGGGTACTGGTCAAGGTGACAGCTGAGGTGGTGCTTGCATTCTGGTTATGCCCTCATGGGAGGGCCTTATCAAGGCTAAAGCATCGACTCTTTGTCATTTTGTACTGACAAACATTTCAAAACGAAATGTTCCTAGTTTTTTTTTAAAAAAAAGATCCCTCTAGTGTAGCCGAGTGAATCTTCCCTTTTTAAGGTGCACTCCAAATACACTATGAAACTTCTGGCAGTGCTTTTTTAAGTGTAAGGTAACAACCCAAAGAGTGGCGAGTTTCATAAGTAGATGCCCCACCAAGGTGGAGCCCGAGGGCCATTTTTTACTTTTGAAACTCATCCACTCTGAGGGTGTTACCGAGCATAAGAATGAATGCAAAGCATTGCAACTTTTTTTTTCTTTGTATTTTTTTTGGTCCCTCACCTGCCCTAAGAAAACCTGTTTCATGAACTGCCTGGAGGAGAAACTTCCAACAGGTGGAAAGGTTATTCTCCAGGCCGTCAGGGAACTTCCACAACTGGGAAGTTAACTACCAAGCTCTCATTTTTTTCCTAATTAATTAAAAACATATTTTAAAAATTTTAATGTGCTTTACTTAGGGGAAGGGTCTAGGTTTAGACCCTTCCCCTATAAAAATTTTATTCTTAAAAAACTCACATGATACCCAGCAAGTGCTGTAGCCTAGGGTCAGTTTCCAAATTGACAAAACAATAATTATTTTTTTGAAAAAATTAATTCGTTTTTTAAATTTGAAATTATTGAATTTCCATGATCTATTATGACATTGTCACATGAGTGGTGAAATTATTCAGCATGTAGCCTATGATAACTATGATGAGTTTCAACATGTCAACTTCATATTTTTGACAAAATTTCATTTCACTATTTTGAGGATTATTTAATGACAAAACTGACCTTAGGGTAAGGTATCATGGAAAATTGATCATGGGCATTTCAAAAAAGGAAATATTTCAAAACACCATCATCCTCTTGCACACATGACATATTATGGAATCAAAGCCTTATTAGATCATGGTTCTGGAATGCACAAATCAGTCCTTGAAAAGAATTGAGGACTTTGGCATTGGCACAAGTAGAGGGGATATGGAACAGACAGCAAAAGAAGCACTCAATTCTGAGAGCAGAGCTTCTCAAATGTGTGCTCTGGGCAGGTCCTGTAATGCAGCTTGTGACATGTTCCTCATTGGGTTATGTAGTATGAAGGCTGACAATGCTCATCCTTCTCCTAGGCGGTGGATGGACAACCTCTAACCTCCATGAATCTTGCTACAATTTTCAGCAGTAAAATAGAGTTCAATGCCCAGCCAACCTCCTCATATGCTGTGGATCATGGCTCCAATCCAGATAAAATGTTAGAGATCCAGGCAACAAGTGAGTCTGTAAATAGTGGCAAGAGTGATCTTGAAATACATACATGCTTCTTTGCAATAACATTTGCAGGGCTAGAGCTTGTCGTACTAAATTCTGCAACAGCCTACTGATATGTATGTTGTCTGTATGTAATTACCTATTTGCTGGCATGATCTCCACTCTGTAGTGCTGCTCTGGTCAAGATGCACTGGCTCCTTGTTGCCTAATCTCAGGAGGTGTCTCTGAATGGTCATTTGTCCATGTCCATATTGTGGCTCCTGCCCCAGTCTGTGTTACCAGGCATCTGGTGAGGTGTTCATCTCAGTTGGGCAGATGGAATTCTTCTTGGACCTGGTTCCTGGCTCCATGTGCAGCCATACCTCAGCACCGTGGTAAATTCAACCCAAATGGATCTCAACTGGATAGTGAATGATCTGAACAAGAACCATATGGATCTCAAATAATCTCAAATAATCCTGGGAGGTTATTTGAGATCCATAATCAAGGAGCCATTCTCATGACATTCCTGATGGCATCTTACAATTAGGCTACAAGGAACTCATCCCAAAAGGAAATTCTGATGCTTCAAGCAAAGTAAAGTGCACATCTAGGGTGCTTTCCATATAGGTGAGGACTGCTTGATAGTAGTCCAATATGTAAGAGCTCCAAATTGGAAACAATTGATTCCTAGCTCAGAATTGCAGGGGTTGCCAATAAATCTTGGTTCAGTTATCAGCTCACCTGCATGCTTGCATTGTTGTCACATCAGTTTCCAATGCAGATCATAACTTAAGAAAAGCATGTTGCACACTTTGCATTCCCAGCTCATGTACTGTTATCAATAATCCTGGTAGAAGCACCCTAAAATAGGAATCAAGGAACATTCACTTCCTGCACATTGAAGATTTAGATTTCTTGTAAAAACCTGGGGACCCTGATAAGACCCAATAACCAAGGATACCTTAATCTGCAAGAAAGCTCCTTGTTAGGACATACACAATATTGGAAGCTAGAAGACAATGCAAGCACACCAAATGGCCTGCCAAACCCAAAGTTCTGAGACCTATCAAAACTCATAACATTTGCGATTGAAAAATACAGCAAACTGGACAAAAACTGAGGCACAAAATTAAGTTATCAAAGTGAAGGTTCAACCAGCAAATCTTGCAATCCAGATTAACTTGCCAAAATAAAACATATCACAACAGTCCCATTATTGGACAATCTATCTGAAGCAACAAACCCAACAGGGATAGATGTGAAACTTTGCCATTCAATCAGGAAAACCCACTAATCTTCAAAACTAAAATATGGTACATAATCTAGTGGCACTATAGAAAACAAGAATAGTATGACAATAGAGCATTATGGCACAATTTGAATCCAGTAGCACAGTTTTCAATCACAGTCGCCAACCTAAGCCAGGAACCCCTTCAGCCAAGAAGATTCACAAGAAAAAAGCAGAAGAAAGTATATGACGAAACCAGAAGGAGTGTGAAGAAATGGACTTTGAAACCTGGTGACACAATTTTCAGAGTCATGATGAAATTATAGCAAGTCTCCTAAGAAACAGGGTTTGCACTTCTGATAGAATCATTCCTTTGCTCCAGGCCTGGCTGATAGGTAAGGCCAATAAGCAAGCTAGGTCCCAGGGACCTCAATGAAGACTAATCAATTCAACCAGCATGGACAAGAGTTCTTGGAGTATGAGTGGTTAAGAATTAGGATTGTGCTTGATTAGTTCTTGGAGCTTGCCTCTGACACTTACTCTGATCTTGATTAACATAAGATCCCACTTGTTTTGCATGCAACTATTGACTAGTGTCCCATTTGTTGCAGTATCAGATTGCCAACCAAGTAGACCGTGTCCTGAGGCATACCAGTAGCCTTATTGGTTCAACAATGATCTTCAATGTCTCACTCACAGTATAGACCATCGGGAGTATTTGCAGGGTGAGACCCAACATATGGATATGGAAAGGACATGTCAAAGAGTCTGAAGGAATGTGGCAAAGAGATGAATTTCATGAAGGCTTTATTTTGTGAGGAAAATGTGGTGAACTTCTGAACAAGAGATTTGAGTCCAGCTGAAATTCACTAGTGGGCAGAGTATCCATCAGACCCGGGCAGAAATTATCCAATTAGTAATACACAGAAAGGTGGATAACAAGGATTCAACTCAAGGTGGCCCCATACTGGCAAAACCTGATGCAAAAGCTTATTCACTCAACCTACAATTTCCAGTAGACTTTGGTAAGGGCCTCATTAGTCATGATTGAAAGTGCCTGTTGCCATGTGTTTGTATCTGTCATGTTCACCACAATAAGATGACACCACAGCACCACGCCAGTCACCTATATTGCTAAGAAGAACTTTGCAACTCTCTACTCTTTTGTTGTAACTAAGTAGGGTTTGAAGTGCTTATGTAACTTTGCAACTCTCTACTCTTTTGTTGTAACTAAGTAGGGTTTGAAGTGCTTATGTAGGTACTGATGACTAGTCTTAAAGCCCCATAAATCATATACATGTATACTACAAGTTCTGACACAAATTGCACCAAAAGTCAAATGTGCACCAGCTTGAGATGCAAATGTCATGAGGGAAATCTACCAGGAATTTCAGCAAGTTTTGCTCACAGTGCAGTTTGTCCTTCCAAATTCATGTCTGGGCCTAAAGGCTGATGAAGCTTGTTGAAGTACTCTGGTCATATCCTTGTTTTGCATATTGTTTCTGTCTGTTGATATATGTCATGAGCAACCAAAAGACTATGAAAGAGCACTAGGCAATGTCAGTTTGGACTTATTACAGAATCTCAGTATGCCCAATTTGGATACATTACACTCATCTATGCCCACTGTGGAGAGTTGGTGAATGTGGTGGACAAGGATCTGAAGTGGTCACTGCCCTACATGATGAAGGTGATAAAACTTGATAGTTTGTGAATGACTCTGGCAAGGTTGTATAACTGCTATCTAATAGTTTTCTGATTGGTATGTGATTACTTTCATATCATGTAGTACATAATTGTAGTTATACCCGTTTTTTAATCCTTTCCACACAGTTTTGATGAGGGTTTTCCACCAAGGTTTGGAAGCTGGAAATTGCTCCATCAACTTGCTAATCACCTTTGTTAATGCTACTGTCAGGTGGATCACCATCAAGCAGCACAATCAGGAGGAAATTGGAAAGATATTGGAGGTGCAATCGCAGCATTTGAAGGAATGCACATTGAAGGACTTGGAAATGGATGTGGATAGAACAAAATTTTTTACCTTTAACTTGAACCAACTAAGCCATTGGCTGAAAACCCAACAAAGGAACAACATATGAATGGAAAGCAGAGCTTTCTTAGATCATGGTGTTGGAATGCAGAAAATGGTCCTCCGGAGTCTTAGCAGCATTGGCATCAGTAACATCAACATAGAGCCCACAGCTGGAAGGAATGGGAGGTTTAGTTATGATGGAGAACAAAGAAACCCCAAACTAGTTGATGGACAACATCTAATTCTCACTTCTCTTGGCACAATTTTCAGTAGCAAAAAATGCATAAATGTTAGCAAAAACCTTAAATTTTATGTGAGAACGTAGTTCTATGTGAGCAAGCTGGTTCCAGCTTTTCTTGTTTAGGGTTTATCCCACTGGACTGGTTATAAAAGCTTTATCATTCATGGGAAATTCAGTTTGCAATGAAAGAATCCGGCCACATGAAAGGATTTTTTCAATCTCAACTTCCCACGTGTATGTTTGGATCACATGATTGACAAACACTTTTGAGCATTCAAAAGGTCAAGGTGGACAACAGTTGCCAAGTAGCAATACCAACAGATGTTAGTCAATTGAAAGCATGTTGGATAATTTGCATTACTAGGCACAAAATTCAATCAATCAAGATTAATCAAGAAATCGCCTATCAAGGGGATGCAAAGATTAAGAGTTGAAAGCTAGGTTTACTTCTATACCTTTTGAAACAACTTATCAAATGATGTCCCTTCTTCATTGCATATTAAATAAAGTTTTTCAAACTTGGAAGTTGGAATAGGGACTAACATATTTTGATGAAAAATTAGTAGCGACTTATGAAGAATGTATTTAGTATTAGTTTGGGCAATGGTTACATTCCATTAATACTTGTTTGCTATGATATTCACTATGATAATCATGTGCTACTCTATTCACTTTGAAGAATGATCCCTAACTCATGAAGTGGTTCATGAAATCTCATTGATTTCAAAAACAAGTTCGAAAATGAACTTTTCTTCTTTAAAAATAGTGAAATGATGCCACAAATATGCAAATACCATGAACATACGAAATATGGATATGCACAAAGACTATTTTTAAAACAACCCCAATCACACATGAAACATGAACTTGGACAAGGACACAAGGATGTAATGATATTAATTCATTTGTCACACGACTCACGGAGGAGACAAGTATGTTATAATTGAAGATAATTAGTTGTGGTAGAATGTTATTTATACCTATTTGGTGATCTAGGTTCCCTTCAGCCCATTGTCCAAAGAATCTTTCCAAGCAACTACATGAATATGGACATGATGGATGAATTTTTTGATGGATCTAAAAATGAACAATGGATGAATTGCATCCATCAACAATAGTTAAGTTATATTACCTATTGTATGAAATTATGTACAATTATTTTAAACCATTGTAAGCCATTTTAAAATGTTCAATCACTGATTTTAAGGTCAATGGATTTCATCCATGATATGACCTCCCCTTCTAATGACATTCTTTCAAAGCCGCATGGTTGTCTATTTATCACAAAGGGAATCTACATCTTTTTTGAATGCATTTGTTCAATATGATGAATGGATCAAAATTGTTATTGCCTTTTTTTTTTAAGATTATGTTATTTTGGTAGGTTATTAATGCAACCAAACTTGATCTTTAATCTTGAAGTATGATTGTGATTTATGATGTTAAATAGCATTTTTCTTGTATTGTAATTATGGTTCTCAAAGACAAGAAACAACACGGGTCCAAGCAGTTACCAACCATGATGTTCAATCTATATCCTAGGATGTTGAAATATTAAGGTTAAGTACAAAATAGTTGGTCACTTTCAAAAAACTTTGAAGGTTAAAATCTTTAAAAGTTCTATAAAATCTCATATTGGCATTGTTTAGGCTATGTTGTTGGAACACACATACTTGTATCAGCTATTGGATAACCATTTAAGGGATGTTATGTTATTAACCAGCCCCATTTCATAACAATATGTTGAAATTTCATTATCTTCACATTGGCAATGTAACAATTGATGGCTCTTGCTTATGGTTCTCATGGTGTGCAACTAATCAACAAAGAGGATAATCATGTGAGTGAATTTTTTTTCATTATATTTAACCATATATGATGCACCAATTGATTCTCAAGTTCAATCAAATGTGACTTGGTGAATGGCCACTTTCTTTCAATCTACTAATTATATTTCAATTTATGTTTGTTTTAATACAAGAATTTTTGTTGTAGGATTTCTTATCTAGGAGCAAATTTGTTGAAAATTCTTATATCTCCAATCTATGAGTTACAAATTTTGTTCTTTTAACCTTGAGGCACATTGTTTGAAAAATTTTATTAAAAATTTGATGAGGAAGTTTTTGTCTTGTTTTTATTTTGAGATCAAAACTTAAATATCTAGATTCTGATTTCTATTTTAATTTCATCTTTAGTTGTTCTAAAAAATCCTCAAGTCATTAACTTTAAGAACATATCATTTATGAAAATGCAAAGGAACTTGTTTGAATATTTCCTTTTCCATTTTAACATAAAAGTAGTCCACTAATAAGATCTCATGATAACTCCATCAATTTGATAGAAGAAAAAGAGCACGAAAAAGGATCAAACATGCAGGTAATGTTTTGAATAATCCAAATTGGTTCTAAAGAACTTGATTAGTTTTAGTTTGATCCTTTTCTAGGAATATTTTTTGCACTTTATGTAGGATTTATGTAGGAATATGATAACACATTTTTTTCCTTTGGAGGAAGAGGAGACAAAAAATCAAAGTTAATGGTTTATATAAGAAGTTGAATTCCGAAACACACAAAATCAAAACACAATAATGTTATCTACAAAGTCCACTAACATGGGACCAAAACCTCTAGTTTGGCCAAAATAGGGAATGAGATGCCACAAAATTAAAAAACATATACATTCTTGTAAAATGAAATGTGAAAGTGATTTTAAAATTACTACTAATGGTGAAAGTAGTTTCATCTTTTTCACATGCATGACCATTATTCTTATGCTAAATATTCAATAGCTATTGTGCATTTATTAATATTATGTGTTGAAATTGAGGGTTTGGTCCTCTATTAAGGGTATTTTAAAGATAGTTCATTACTAGGCATGAGAGAATATATGGAGGCCCAATTAATGTAAGCTAGTGAAATATGCCCTAACTTTGTGGATTTCTTTAATGGGTGGAGCAAAAATCTTAAAAAATAAGGTGAAGACATGGTAAAATAAACAAAAAAAAAGGTAGCATATCAAAATCCAGTTTTACAATGAAACAATTTTTGACATAAACATAATAAAATAGATTCAAAATCTTTAAATTAAGTTTCATGATGAAACAATTGTTCCCTTAATTGGGTTTATGGTAAATTGAATACAAAAATTGAAAGGCTTTAGTATATTAAAAGTAAGTGACAAATATGTTCAAAACTAATTGGTCAATATAATGTTCAAACCTAATTTTACTTAAGAAAACTTAATGAAATAAATATGTACTAAGATCAAATATAAAGATCATTGTATATTTCAAAGGTGTCTTCAAATAAACATTTTAATTCATTTTTTTATTAAAACATATTTCACATATAATTCACACATATTGAGACAAAAGTTCACATTGCAAAAAATAAATTTCACAAAGTTACTTGCATTTAGAAAAGATTGGTTACAAGGTAAGGTGACTCATTTTTTTGTGTCATAATGCAATTTTTTGCAACTTGTGTTATGCATTTACATGCTATTAACATGCCATTAAATCAATAATATGCCAAATTTGTGATTAGATTTAGATTTTCAAATTGAGTAAGAAGGTCCATCTAAATTAAAAATAATAACATATATGCAACAAATATAAAGTAATGAACTATTAAAGTTGAAAGATATGGATTGGCTTTCTATCCATGCCTCTTTATACATGCATTTTTGTGTATGGTTTTTATTTGGGATATCTTATAAGAATTCAATATATGATATATTAAATAAATAAAAACATAGATACAAAAGATTTGCTAGAAAAACCTTAACCTAAAAAAGTTATGAACTTTTGAATGGCTTAAAATGGGCCATATTTTCATAAGTCCATAGCATAATCATTTTTTGGTGAATTTTTCAAAACAATTCTCTTAACATGTATGTTAAAATTTTGTTTAAAATAGCTTCTCTTCATATGGAATTTTTTAATTCATTAACCACCATGTAATTCACCACTTAACCAATGACATCACAATATACTATCATTTTAATGCTACCATATAGACCTTTAGAGCGTGTTGTATCTACTGAGAATGAGCCACCTTAGCTTGTAGCCACCTAAAAACCTTTTGAAAACTTACTATACCAATGTAAAGTCTTAAAACAATTGTAAATTGGTATCATATCTTTGATCATTAAATTAAAAACATCCAATGTACAACAGTTTTTATTATGGGATTTTTTAATAATAATTTATGTATTTACTTTCAAGAATTTGGGGGGGGGACTACTAGGGTAATACAATTGTTTAATTGATCTTACACCTAACATTAATAACGGGGATCCATTGAGCTAATAAATACATAGATGAATGTGTTATAAATCTCATGAAACCTATGCATTTAGTGACCAAAACAAATCTTCGTTTCACCAAATATTTTTCAATATTCAAGGCATTGAACTTTTACGGTGTCTAAAAACTTCCAACACATAATTTATGTGATGACAAATGATTCGCATGTGTTGAAATGATTAAATTTATGGTACAAAGTTTGTGAAAAAGACCACTATGGAACATGTAAAAGCTAACCAGTTCTATGTTTTCATGGTAGATGAATTTATTGACATTTTTTTGACCACAAACATGATTATTTACTTGTTAGTTTTTAAACATGGATGACCTACAACCTCATATCATCTAACTTTTATTCCAACACTTGAAGTCACTATAACTGACGCACTCCCAACTCTTTAAAAGGCTCAAATGTGAATCCAAGTAGAAAGCAGCGGAAAAGGAAGAATCGGAGCACGCTCCCTAACTCACAACACTTTGAGGGGTAGAGGGGCGTGTTGGAGCTCCGGGATGGACTAGGAAGAGTTGACAAACTTTAGTCACTCACACGGGCCTGCACACAACCCACACAAAGTGGTTAGTGCAAAGTTGGAGCACCCTTGGTGCTAGGACGAGCCACGGGCAACACGGACACACAAGACTCACCACGGCCCGGACTTGGGGGAAGCCACCACCTTCCCCCTTATAGTATACTCTGCAGCTCTCCACGGAGGCTACATCCAAATGGTTATTTTTCCCGGGACTCCCGAGTGGGAGTCTCGAAATTGCGCCAAATGGGACTCTCGGGACTTTGGAGCCCCATAACTTTGCGAGCAGACCTCGGATCGCGATGCAGTCTAAAGAAAAGTTGTAGCTCTCGTCGAGAGCTTTCCAACGCCGTGTCGCACTCTCGAATCGGACATCGGGAAGAGGTCGATTCCTGACTCTTTCTGGTCGGGAGTCAAACTGGCAGTTCGACTCCCGACCCTTCTTTTGGCCATAACTTGTGTTTTAGATGTTCAAATGAGCCAAGCGAGCTCATTTTAGACATCTACGCTCCAAGAGCTTTCCAATAATATAAAGAACGCCACGAGCCATTGAGTTTTAACCCCTGCAATCGCTCTCTAAAATTTCGGAAGTCCACTGGGACTCCATCCCTCAAGTGGGAGTTGCCTTGGGAGTGTGAGGGTTCACTCCCTCATACTCCCTCACACTTTCTAACACTCCCGGGAGTATGTGATGTGACTCCCGGGCTTCCTCTTGCCTTAACTCCCAGGCTTCCTCTTGGCCCGCACTCTTGCAATGCCTTTGCTTTGATTCCCGGGCTTCCTTCCTCTTGGCCCGCAACCTTGCAACCCCTTAACCTTGGTCGCGAGCCCAAAGCTAGGGTTTCAAAAATAACATCATTAATATCTAAATTATTTTCAACATGTTCATTGAATGGTCTTGAACATGACCAAATTTGTGTAAGGTAAATGGTTTAGATGGAACCATGTTATAATAACAAAAACCAAAGGTCTAACAACCAAATGAAGTGAATCCTTACCTTCTCCATGGATATTATGGCATGTAAACATGCCTTGGGAGTAGTAGGAACATTCATGAAGAACATCAAAAAAAATGTTATAATCGGCATGTTAAAATAATTTCTTTGCTTAATTGTTGTGTATTTGTTTTTGTGAATAATAAAAGTTCAATAAATATTGTTCTATTTTATTAGTTGTTCAATATATATATAATTTATTTTTTATTTCAATAGGGTGCTAGTTTAAGCACAATGTTATATGTGCCTTTTTATGTTCAAGTTCCTTTGAAATTAATATGGCTTGATCAAAATAAGTACACACAATTTGAAACAATGTAGTTTCTATTTTTCCTAATTAACATTTTACTAAAACTCACAAAGTCAATTTTAATTTTTCAAAATGATAATGTTGATTGTACTAGTGTATTCACATTTATGATTCATATCAAGACTATCTATATATAAAAAAGGTCTACATAACCCAACTTTTATGATATTTATTACATTATATAAGTATAATGAATAGTTTTATCTTTGCATTTTAAATGATGTCATGTTAGTAGTTCATTTAATAAAAATATCAAAGAATAAATTGAGTATAATTATTTTTTTTTAAATCCTTTTAATAACTATACATTGTCCTAACTATAGTTATAAATAATGCAAATGATTCCAAAATTTTTAAATGGATAAATAATGTTTACATTTATATTTAACAATGTTCATTGGGTGCTTTTGATTAGATTTTAAACCAAATGAAAATTTTGAAGGTTACAATAGGGTGAAAACACAATTAGGGAAACAATTTGAATAGTCATGTTGCAACTTAAAATGTAAAGTTGCATTCCACATTATAATTGTCAAATTTTTAATTTCTCATGTTGCAATAGACTTTATTGGGAATCATATTAAAAATTGTGGACAAATTCTAAGAAAAAAATGGACTCATAATGGACTTTAAACTAATGAAACTCTTTTAATGATAAAGTAAAAAAGTTTACATGTGGACTCAAAAAGTATGCCATAATATGGTCAATTTTTTTTAATAGAATAGCAAAATATTCAATCAGGTATTTAAAAATAAGATGCACCTAATAGATTTTTTTATTTTTTTAATCTAATATTATATTAATAACATTGTATTAACAAGTCTTATTAGTCCATTTCTCATTCAAATTAAACTTCATGTTTTTATATGGATTTTTGTACCAAGTATATATTAACCATGTACACATTGCACACTTAGGGTTACCTATATTTTATAATGGAAACATAACGAAATGTACATTGGATGCATAAATTTTTAATGATTAAAACATACAAATTTTAACTAGTGTTAAAAATGGATTCTAAAAAGACCAAAATTGATACACCTAACCATGCTTTCACCCAATATTCATTTTGTGGGTTATAAGGAACATTATGAAAAAGTAGGGAGTTTTTTAACTTGGCTTGCAACTAGATTTTTGAATCACACTGTACACTCACAATTCCAAGTATTTATACAACACAAATGTTATCAAATGAATTACATCAAATGCAACTTGTTGTATGTGGAAACATATAATACTTATTGAAAATGCATTAAATTTTATGCAATTGAGTGCAACTATTTTGTAACTAAGTTGTCCACATAGGTTTTCCATGCAAAATACCCATGAATGAATGTAATGCTTAAATGACTTTTCATTCATGCATTGAGAAATGAAATGTGTTGATGTCCATTACAACTCACTTCAACTAATGCATTATCAAAAGGGTGCAATTACAATCAAACAAGCCAAAACCATGTTGAACAATTGCAAAAAAAAATTCAAAACTATAATTTTGTTAGATATGTTTTTGTGGTGTCATTTTAATGCCATGGTAATCATGGGAAGTTGTGTTAAATGACTAATATGAGTGTTGATGAATTTAGAATAAAAACTGAAAAACAAATTATTTTGGGTTTTGGTTTTAAGAAAGGACCTTTGAACTTGAACAATAATTGTTTCAAAAGTATTCAATTTTGTAAATTTCTAAGTTAAAGTTTCTCTTAGGAATGGGATTTTGGTGAGAAAAAAAATTAAGATCGTGTTAATTAACTACCCACACTCAAAAAGCATGCATAATTTGAAAGTTGTGTATTTTGTAAATTTTGAAAATTAAAACTCTATTGAATAGAATTTTAAAACTTCAAGAATCCTTTACCACATGTAAATGGGGTGTAATGTACATGACATCTAAACAAAGTTGTATTTTACGATACAAGAAAACAAATGATCAAATAATTAGCATATTTTCATACAATTTGAAATTAGGATAATTTTTCAAAACAAAACATAAAATTTGATAGAATTTGTACACTTTTAGAAAATTCTTAGTTATTCATCAAATTTTAATACAAAAAATGTGATGTATTGAAGAAATTATATGTATTTTTAATAACATATAGCAAAAGGTTTCATCCAAAAAAAAAATTTATGAGAAAGTGAAAATGACAAAAAAAAAGGATTGCAATCATTGAATCCTTTGTCATTATTAGCTGATTTGATTGTGATCACACCCAAAAGGTGAAAATTTTGGTACACCTTTAAAAACTTGAACCCCAAATTACTATTTTGCAATGAATGGATTTGCTTAGTACTATGTTCCAATTTGAATTAAATATTATAATTATAATTACAACTTACCCATTTGTTGATGGAACTATTTTACATGTCCATTTATGGACGATATTACTTTGCACTTATTAGAATTGACAATGATAATTTTTCATCATGAAACACATTACATAAATCCATTGCACAAATAATGACAAACATTTTGCTCCAATGATATAATTGTATGTATTAATATTTAATGTTTTAAAAAATAATATCCATCAACATTTTTCGTCATTCATGGTCCTTTTTAATGGTATGCATTTTTTTTACATCTCTATTGCTAAGTTATAACTTAGTAATTATGACTTGTTAAAACCATCGAATATCTTATTTAATATTTGTTGTTATTTAATGTTAAAAGGTTCACCTTGTTTTTATTCAAAAGTTGGGCTATAACAATTTCAAGAAGAAGTGGTCATTAAAGAGCCTATAAACTAATTGCTTCAGTTAACCAAGTACTTTTAACAACTCATTATGTCACATCTCCATTTAATTGCCAACCTAACCTTCATCATTTTGAAGACTCAGAGAAACACAAAGAATTCCCTTCAGCTTAAGAATAGAAATGGGCTCAAATCACCTTCCACAACTAAGGCATATATGATATACCATAACAACAGAATAACTTGTGAAGAAAATAGCAGTCAAGCAAGATTGTCTGAGAAACACAGTCAAATCTATTATCAACAACAAACTGCACAACAAGGTAATAGTTTAATGTAAAGTTTTCGTGAAAAATACATTAAGGGTATATTAAAGGTGTAAATAAAATGATTTAATTTTATATTTCTTATTATATTTCTTATGAAGTATTATGATGCAATTAATTAATATTAAATAATTATTTAATTAATAGTTGATCATTAGTAATTACTAGTTAAGATTTTTAAAATGGAATTAAATATTAGTAAAATTCAAATTTATTAATAACTAGTTGAAATTCAATATTTAAAATCAGTAAATTAAAATTATTAATTATGATTAATTATTTATCTAGTCATTAGTATTAAATACTACTTAATAAAAATATATTTATTAATTGATTAATATTACATATTAAATAAATTACAAGTATTAATTATTTATTTAGTTAGTAAAATTAAATATTATTTAACAAACTAAAACTAATTATTAATTAATTGATTTTACATATTAGATAAATTAAAATTATTATTAATTATTCACTAATTAAATATTATTAAAATTTAAAATTATTAATATTTAATATATATTCATTTAATATATATTAATAATTATTATTTCAAATTTAATATTCAAATAATTTTAATTAATAAATTAAAACTAGTTGTTAATCAAGTAGTTACTTATTAATGAATTTTTAATATGAACTAATTATTTATTTCATGAAAATATTTTATTAAATACTAATTAATACTTGATCATTCATATTAGTTATTTTATTGATATTAATTATTGATGGATGTTTACTATTGATTAATTAATTAATTAATATTAATTTTTAATTAATATTTGGTGCCATTACAACAGGCCTCCTAAAATTATGTATTTTTGAAAATAGCGCCCGATTTCCATAAAATAAGTTTGGAATTGTCCATAAAATAGGGAAAAAATTATGCACATGCGGCAACTGGCAACGGGGTTTCCTCAATAGGGTCCAACATTTTTCTTCATTTGTGCACCGTGAAGTTGAACCCATTCTAAATGAAGCACGCCCTAGAATTTGACCTGGAGGTCGTTTCCAAGGATGCCAAAGGAGATGTGACCATGCGATGCCTTTTTCTGTGTCCACGAAGGCTGGGACAACGTGGAGGTCGATGGTAGTTCAGGCCGTAAACAAAAGGTGAACTCAACCATCAAATATTTCATGAAGTCGTTCGCTCCCTTCAATTATTGTTGCCATTTGAAGTAGCATGTCGAGTTGTGGGCTGCCTACTAGGCACTGTCTGACTAGGACAAAAAGGAGTACTTCAAGAACAAGGTGAAGTGCATCAACACTTTGCACCAGCACATGGACTTGACCGTGGACTTGATCGAATTTGTCATTTCGGCTGACATTGTCAACACGATCATTGACAATATTTTCTTCCACAATGACGAATAGTTACTCAATGATAGCGATAGTGATGATGACATTACAACGATTGAAGCGATCGCGAAAAGGGCCGCCAAGAAGTCTAAGGAGAAGGTTAACACCATGAAACTATTCGTGAAACAATCCGATGAGTCGACGTATAAGGTCATAATCAAGAACATCATGCATTTTGAACTGGCGATGGACCATGTCTCAATCGGCATGTCATTTCGATAGACACCAACAGCCATCCAACAAGCCAAGAACCGCACCAAGACGACCAAGTTGGCGGGAATCAATGACCTAATTGTCAATCAGTATGTCTGAGTCACGGTTACTGCTACTCTACAGAACATTTCTGACATCATCGACGACAAATCTATTTGGGCAATTTCGTTAGTTGGCAACAGCAACATGCACTGTGGACAATCTTTCTTCAATTTACGTTTGCGTGCCTATTATTACGGTGATCTCACGAACCTCCACCTGGTCGCCATCCCCATGTTCGAACGCCACACCACCGAAAACATGTTCAACATGGTCGTCAAATTCTTTGACGCATTGTACGGTCGGTGGTGCGATAAGTTAATCAAAGTGCCGTCCAATGGAAAAAACACGATGACCAATCATCATTCTTGGTTCGTCACATGCATGGTTTGATCCGCTTCTAACAAGGTGTTACGCATCTAGTGCGCGCCACATCAAATCGATATTGTCGTCAAGGTTTTGACTAAGTCAATTTTGGACGGTTCTTGGATCAAATTTGCATATAGTTGGTCGATATTTCTGCGGTCACAAAATAATCTTATAATTGCCATGAATGTCAAGTGCTCGAAGAAGACCAATTAAAGGGTGCATTTGGGACGCCTACTCAAGTTCTTCCAATAGTACCGGCATCAACTGATTGCCTATACGATTAAGAAGCGTGAGGACAAATGCCCCATCCTCCATTTGGTGGGTCATCACCTACTCAATCGCTTTGGCCGTTGACACATTCAATGTCACCTTCATCATATTGCAGGACAAATCACTTTTGTTCGCGCAGCAAGAGCAGCATATCCAGATGCTGATTGGCACCATTATGACAATGTTTAGCATTGAGATGATCAAGGAGCTCAACGGGGGTGATAACGAAGGAGTGGGCAACTATGTCAATTTCGGATAATGGCGCATTAATGTTGACTCAATTATTGCCCACATCAAGGACCAAAGGTTGTTCCCTCAACAGTCTTACGAAGAGCTGGACGCTGCCGATCAGGAACTCATCATTAAGGAGATTGGCATGTTTGCGATGGAATTGGTTGTCGGCCTCCAAGACGTCAAGACCGAGCAGGACAACGTGAATAGACCCCTTGATTCAAATGCGTCATCAGTGTTGCCTGCTCAGTTAGTTAAGCTTTGCACCGACATGTTCATTTGGGAGGTGTTGGACCTTTTCCGCGCTCATATCTCAAAGTTCTGGCCGGTTGAAAAGATCAACCTAATTGAGGACAAGCATCGTCATCTACTCAAGGTCTATAATTCAGACCCGATTTTGAAAGCCACAATTGATAAGCAAGACCACCAAACATCATTCAACCCTAGATGGGACGTCTTACCGACTAGCTGATTTGATTCCCTGCGTGCATTTGTTAGTGGTCCGGCCACCGTGTTCACCAACACAACATCAATCGAGTCTAATTTTTCGATCCTTAAATGGGAAATGGACGAAAACTGGACCTCTTTGATGCATATGTTATTGGAAGGTATTTTCCAAGCTAAGCAACAATCATTGTTGCAGGCATTAATTGCCTAAAATTGCTTGATAATACATAGTTCGGGCTGATCCATAATTCAAGTCCAACAGTGTCCATAATTTAGCTTAATTTATTTGATTTATGGAAATCTATAACTTTATGAGGCTTGCATTACAACCTATTATTATTAATAGGTAAATAGGAAGTTAGTCAATTAGTGAATTAGTTAGTTAGTGACTTACTTACTTATGGAGTTGACACAATTGAAAGGGAAACCAAATTATATGGGATAATTAACAAATCTAGTTGTAACTAGGCCTACTTACGTACTTACCTACCTACCCATCTAGGCTTACTTACTTACCTACCTACTTACTTATTTACCTACCTATATTAGGTTTCCTTACCTACCCACCTAATTTTATTTTAAATGTTTCAAAAATCATAAATGTTGCCACATGGCAACATGACATTGGTCATTAAAAATGGTCACTAGTTGCATGTTAATCGCATGATATTTGCACGTGCCACATGGTCAACAAATGAAAAACATAATCAATTCAAATACATACCTAATCCATTGTTTATGTGATGACATCATCATGACATCAATATTCGCACTTAATCTTTTATGCAACTGTCCAATGCAACTACAAGTCATTTTAGTTGCAAATGTTGTTTGTAACTAAAAATTAATTGTATATTGTAATCGAAAATATGTAAATTTCTTCTAATGTATATTAGGTATTTTTATAACTAATATGTAATTATAATAAAATTCCATGAATTTTAAACATGGCATTTTTTTCCCAATGCTTTGTATTTCCATAGAATAAATGCAAGGTAATTACACATCAATTGCACCAAACATCTAGTTGCAAAGCATTGAAGTTTCTATGAACTTGAAGTTTAATAGTGAAAAAAATATATATATTTTTTAGCCATTTGGTTTCAATTGTTTGAATTCATTTGGCTTGAAATAATTTGTAGCCACAAGCACAAGCCACATGTGTAGGAAAAATATATGCATAATAATAATAATAAATAATAATATAAGTGAATTTAAATGCATTTTTTTCATTTTTGGTAATTTTGAACCCAAATCTTGATGCAAAATAATGTACATATGCAAAAAATCAGCAACACCATACGAATTATCTTAATTTGAATCACTCATTTTTCTTTGTGCATAAATTCATCCTATGTATATATATATTTAGTGCATAATGAAAAAAATCCATAGATTCCTTATTCCTAAAAGTGACAACAAATCTTGAATGAGCTTGTGCAACCATTCACAAACTTGGTTAAGGTTTAAATATAATTTATTTATGAAGAATTGATTTTGGAACTAAAGACAAAAGTAGATTTTGCAAATGTTTGAGGTCAACAATGCATGGTAGAAAGTTTCAAAACTTTGAATTGTATTGGGATATTACATGGGTTAATTTTTTGAGACCCTTTGATTTCCAAAATCATTTGTCACCATCTAATATGCAATACATTTTTAGAGAGGTTTAAAAATGCATCCATCTTGCAATGCATGATTATCTTAACTTCAATTGTTCATCCTAAACTCAACATGAATTGCTAACAAATTATAGTTGGCATGAGATTATATGTTGATCTTCATTTTAGGGGTTGTAATAGTTGGTTATTCTAAATTATTGATGAAAGGAATGTGGCAAAAGGTGGCTAAATCTTCCTTTAAAGCATTTCGTGTTGTAAACTTTTGGTTTTCATAATCTAGCAATTGTTTTCCAACAAAAAAAAATTGTAGTTGGTTATGTTAACTTTGATCAAAATTTTGGTTGTGTGAAAGTTTTTAAAGGTGATACCAATTTTGTGGTTGGTCAAAGATTTATTCCTTGAGTTTTTATTGAGCTACTGACTTATGTAAATGCATTTATCAAATTTCAATATCCTAGATCTTTAACTATTTGAGCAATCATAAGCTTTTCTAGCCCTTGAATATCAAACTCATGATTTAGACCAATATGATTTGCGAATGAAAGTGTTTATTGTGTTAATGAATGTATTGTATTCTTGTACATATAGTTTACCACATATAAGAGGTCTAACCAAATATCTTGGTGATAATTAGTTGTGCATCACAAATATTATTCAAAGAATTTGTTGATTTTTGTGCACACCACAATTGGAGTTTCATTGCATAAGTAAGTCGACTCCAATTCACTTCTTTAAGGAAAATCAAATTTGAATTTATTTTGTAATGTGTTTTAATTCCAACTAAATTGCTCTCACATCTATTTGAAATAAAACAAATTTAGTTTCAAATTTTCTTTCAATTACAATGGAAATAAAGTTTTAATATTCTAACAATCCTCTAGATTTCAACATTTCACAATGATGATCTCCAATAACTTTTACAACATATGAGTTTATGTTGCCTTGTGAACAATTTGCTCTAAATACAATTCATCATATATGAATGACTGAACCAATTTTAAATATATATTAAAAAAAACCTTGATTCAAAGGTTGAAATGTCAAGCTCCAAACTAAATGGTTTGAAAAGTTCAATAAGAATGAATAAAAACAAAATTATATGAACAAAACCTATAATGATTAAAATGCAATTTCAATTTCAAATTATTATTCAAAAAGTCAATCCTTTTAAGTCAAACAAGTTGAAAAGGACATTTTCTTGTAATAATGTGCAATGAAGCATGAAAGAAAAGTTAACAAATCTAATGATTCTTTGAACATCATGAACAAGAGATCATATAGCCTAATCCACAATTGTTCATATGATGTATTTAAAATAATTCAACTTCATTATTATGAAATTGCCCTTTAAAAAAAAAAATTGATGTAAAAGTCAACTTCATATAAGTAACTTCAACAAGTCATACATGATGTTCATGTTCTTGATAAAAGTAAGAATGTTATCAATGTAGCAAACTACAAAATCATTCAAATATTCATTATCCAAAAACATCATCCTTTTAAATGACTTATTCATAACATTTATTAACCAAGAAGATATCACAATATGAACTTCAAAATGATCATATACCACATTTGAATTTTGTTTTCCAATTGTCAATTTCTCCAATATGCATTAAATTGTAAGCATTACACATTTGTTTGACCCAATTGACCAAAATAACATAAAGATTAAAGTATAAGGTTTTTTTTTTTTTTTTCTTGAATTTAATCAACC
>Ga0209611_10004327_pt1 | contig 24334 bp, 10 predicted proteins | sample S1TSphgellanicum_3_FD_187693 | JGI IMG/M metagenome (GOLD analysis project Ga0209611, IMG submission 187693) | Host-associated microbial communities from peat moss isolated from Minnesota, USA - S1T2_Fc - Sphagnum magellanicum MG (SPAdes) (version 2) | ecosystem: Host-associated > Plants > Peat...
ATATATATATATATATATATATATATATATATATATATATATATATATATATATATATCCATGAATATCTCTTGGATTTCTTTAAGAGTGAGAGGGAAACTATGCCTACTCATAGGTGTAAAATCCCTCTCCCTCTTGAGGAATAGGCATGAGAACCCTACCCATATATATGCCTCTTGATCTAATGAACCATGATGACATTTGCTTCATGCTTCATGCAATGGGTAAAGCCCACACATAGGGGGATGTTTGGGAAATGAAATGCATGGCCATTCTTGGCTACCACCTCCTCCTCATAGGCTCCCCTTGGTTGGGGAATAATGCTCCCACCCTGGGGCTTTTCCCAACACATTCCATTTTGCCTAGTAGGGAGAGCTTTGGAATTTGTTGCTTCCTCCAATCAACTTACTAAACCTGAAAGTGGTGAGTAGAAAGAAGGGCCACCCAAAACCACCATCCACAAATGCACCATTCAGGATGGATGGTATGTGAACAGAAAACACATTTTCATTGTAATCCATTCCCATAGCTAAACTAATCATCCATGGTTAGCTTATGTACTAACCATCCACATGCATCTACCTACTACCTAGTAAGTAGCCACCAAGTGTCCTACCTCCATACCTAGTAGCCACTTATATTACCTACCTACTTATCTATGATCCTTACTCAGTTACCTAGTTACCCAGGTATTATGAGGTCGAAGGTAGGAGGGTTTATAAGATAGGTCACCAAGGTGGAACCATGGTAACTCAGTTGTGGTTCAGAACAGGTCTCTTATGGATGGTGCTTGGTCACATACATCATCCAATAAGATGTCATGGAGCTTCAGACAACTGTCTTCACTAATGTTAGACAAGTGCCTCCTCTAATTTTAGGGTTTCTATTGGTGTTGGTTGGAATCAACAAGCACAAATTAACCAACCATGGGTTTAGGGTTTTAGGGTTTTTTGTTTCAACAACCCCTATAACCAAATCAAACCTAAGTACTTTATAATTGGGAAACCTATAAACAACCCAACAATTTTATTTTTTTTATCAACCCAAATTTGGGTCAAGAACACCCATCATTCCCCAAAACTTAGTAACTTTTCATGGAAGCCATTGAAGCAAACTTTACCCTATTTGGTTTGGTTTTGTCATATGTAGTGAGTGGGTTGGATGTGAAGTGAAGTTGGTGGTCAACTCCCAACAACACTCATTGAAACTCCGGAGCTTTGGAATCCCCAAAAAAATTCATATTTTATGTCAATAGAATGAATGGGGAGTTGTGAGTTTTAGCATCTCCCCTCACTTATGTGGTAGAAGTTCTCAAAAGACCTCATTTCCAAAAGGCATGCACAATGTTGTGCATGAGACCCCCCAATCAACCAAATTTCCTTTTGCATGTTTCCAAGGGCAAGCTACTACACCCACAAGAGTTGACAATTTGGAATCATCTATAGAATGCAGAAAATCTGGGTTTGCTTGATTTGTTCAATAAATGCAGTAAAAATAGTTGAAATTTTTCCCAAAAATTTAATATACAACATTTATAGGATTTTTTTAGATTTTATTTATTTAGTAAATCCATTTGCACTTGTGATAGTTTAAAGTATTGAATGTGGAATTTAAAACAAAAGGGAAAAACTAAGCCCTCTTTTTGGAAATATCTAGCTATGGTTGTAACTTGTGTTGTTGTGTCATTTCTATGAATAATTGGAGGTACCCAATTTAGGTTTGTGGTATTGGGGGAAGTTGTGTGCACCAATTATTATTATATTATTTTCTTTGTGATAATTGAGATTAAAGATCCACCACCTTCCTAGGTCAAACAAAAAGAGGGAATTTAGGCTTGATTCTTTACACCCTCTTATTTTGCACATCTCATGGCTCAAACTACATTTTTAACCTATCTTTTGAGCTATTGTTGAACAACTTATGGTTGTATACTAGTGGGTACTTTCATGCCAAACCAAAAATATAATGTTTTTTCCACAAATCATGCAAAAATATGGCACCCATATTATAATCTTAGGTCAATTGTACTAGCACATACAATTGGGTTTGGGTATGATAGATAGGAGCATGCAAAAGTTTGTGGATTTTCAAATTTTCAAACCAAAATTGTCAAAATCTAGTTTAAAATTATTTGTCCAAGTTTGGTTGTCAAACAAAAGATGCCACAAAACTTGTATAAAATTTTTTTAACCTAATTGAGAGTTGAGTGTGAAACATATTCCACAGACAAAATTCATTTTGCAAAGGACATGTGGATGTGTAGGTTTTTTTAAGGTGTTTTGTTTCATCTCTTTGGTTGCAAGAATTGGGGGGCAAGTCACCTACTCACTTCAAAAGCAAGTGGCCAGCACATACCACCAACAAACAGCACCAAAGTAGGTAAAAAAAAAAGAGATTCCAAGAGCAAAATAATGTGAAGAGTGGGTGGACTCCTTAAGTTACTTCCTAATTAAAATATCAAACCCTAGGGAGTGAAATTGCAAAATACAAGAATGATGATGAAATTTGAGGCATTATGATGTTGTCAAAGATCTCAATGAAGCCATTTTTGGGAGCCATTTTCCCAAATTTCCAAGACTTGTTGATGGCATGAAATTGCACTTTAGCAAGAAGAAGAAGAAGGAAAAGTTTAAGGGACCACTCTAGGAGAACTAACCCAACCCAACCCAACCCACACCAAAATTAGATGGCCAAAAGGGCACTTTGGAGTCTCAAACTTCACCACTTTGGAGAGCCAAAAAAAGAAAAAAAAATGAGGAAAAAAAAAAGGAGCTTTTAAGTTAGTGGTAAAGTGAAGTTTGTGCAACTTCCTCAAAAGGCAAGTGAAACATCTGAAAGGAAATACATGACAAAAAGCTCTTTACAAGTGTCATACAAAGTCTTGGGCTCATTTCACATAAAAAGGTCCAAAGACACATGCCTCCAAAATGTAGGAGTCAACAAGTATCATGTGAGGAGAGAGCATAGCAATGTCTCTCCTCTCCTCATGAATTGCAACTTAGAGTTTTCCAAACTACTTTTTTCCCCCTAGAGTTTGTGTTGTGATGATGGGCAACCTTTGATTAGGTTTTATTGTTGTACTTTGGAGATGGGAAAATAACCATCATTTACACTACAAGTTTGATTTATCCCTTACTAGTGATAATGGCTAGTGCAACCCAAATTATACACAATAAAGAATGTGGCATAAATAAGTGCTAGAAAATTGAAATTGTACACAATATATAGGTCCAATATAGGCAATTTTTGCCTTCAATTCTTTTGTCAGCTTGTTTTTGGCATGGTAATAGCTTTTCCCTATTCTAATAGCCCTCCAGGCTTTTATTCTCAACTAAAACCCCAACCATTGAGCTTCAAAGTTGTATTAAAATAGGGAAAATCTAGACACTCCTTTAACTTATTGTAGTTGTTTAGAAGGTCAACTCAATTGGGGTTGTTGATGGAATATTGGAATTAAAATAGCTTAACTCCACACAATTGAACAATTACTTTAGTGACATTTTAAGTACTTGTGATAATATCACAATATTCATTGAACTAAATTGTGGTTGTGGGTTTTTGAAATTTCCTCTATATATTATTACCTTAACAAGTAGTGGGTGAATTTGTGATGGGGTTAATTGTGCAAACAAAAATCCCCTTTTTTTCCCATGCAAATTAAAATTAAGGAATTTTCACCCTGCCCAATCACATTTCCAAACCATGCCCAAACCCTTAACTATCGATTTCTTGATGTAGATTATCAAGTAGTTACTTGAGAAGGAAAGTAATCCCCTACCTTCTTGTTAGATATTGACGAAATTCATTGAAAATTCAATGAAAAAAATTTCATGGGAATTTTGATGAATTGTATGAACATTTGGAATCCAATGAATGTTTTAAAGGTTTCATATTGAAGCAATGTAAATGTGAAAATTGGTCCATGTTGCCTATGGTGAACCTTTCACAAAAGGAGGAAAAAAAATTACAATTAAAAAGTAATGCAGATTTTTTTGGTCCAAATTTAAGATTATAGCTCTCTCTATTCTTGAATCTTGAATGGAAATTTCAAGATATGATTATAAGAAATAGTTTTTTCTCTTTTAAAAGTCTTGAATGGTAGCTCTTATTATGGATAGCCATAATGATGAAAAATTTGATGAAAACCTACCAATCATCAATAAAACAAAGCACTCAACAAAGGGGGAAAGAAAGGTACAAGATGAAAGGACCCCAAGTCCTAGCAAATCAAAAATTCCTTCAAAGAAGGTAGACCGTTAGAGGAATAATGAGAACAAATCAACTACTCGAATCTTTCTATTGCGAGAAGCATATCATATAAGGAGAGGAGAGGAGAGGAAAGGAAAGGAACACTTGAAAAAATGTCTAGCTTAATAAAAAAACCCTCACTCATTCATGTCAACGACATGTTTTCTAGAGAAAGGATTTCCAATGCCTTTCGTTCTTCACATCACGTTAACCATCAATGAAAACATTGTCAACCTACTACTAATTCAAACACCCCAAAATCGATATGATTAAAGAGAGAAACATGTCCATTGTGCATCAATTGCAATAAAAGTCATCCTTAGCTTGACTTGCAACTATCTCAACAAAACAAAACCAAATTTGTTCAAATGAAATTGACAATGACAACTTAATAAACACAAAAAACATATATATATATATATATATATATTAGAGTTGAGGCATTTGAGAACCCCATGTGTGAAATTTTCAAAACTCTAATTTAATTGAGGAAATGGTCAATAGCTTAAAATTAATTGATTTCAACACTTGCCCATTTTGGAACTGACCTGACCATGATACTGATTACCCCGAGTACGTTGGCTGAATTCGATGACACTAATTATATTATTTTCAGAAATGTTGAAAATTTTCAAAAATTATTTTCTTCCAAAAAAAAAAAATTTTGTGAAAAATAATAATAGTCATTATTTACAACTATTCTATTTACTGAAATGAAAATTTTCCAACATTAATTAATTAGTTAATTATTCGATAATGTTTTTGCTAAACTAGACAAAAACGAAATTACAGGCCAAACAATATGAGATCATCTTTGGGAACACATTGGGAACGTAGAGAACGCTTCGAGAACAGGATGAGAACATCTTGGGAACGTTGGGAACAGGATGAGAACGCCTTGGGAACTTAGGGAACATTTTGAGAACAGGGTGAGAACATCTTGGGAACTCTTGGTTTCTTTTGAATAAAAAACTTGATGCAAAACAAAGCAAAAGCAAAGCACAAAAAACGGTCACCACAACAACAACAACAACAAAGCCACAAAAGCAAAGCAAAGCAAAGCATGGACAACAACAAACACAAAGCAAAGCAAAGCAAGCTCTCTCTCTCTCTCTCTCTCTCTCTCTCTCGTGTTTGTTTCTTGTTTGCTTGATTGTTGCCACATTGCCTCTCTCTTGGTGGATTCCTCTCCATCCACTCTCACCAACTAAGCTCCTGCAAGGTCCAGAACAGACAATAGCCAATAGTTGGACACAAATCTGGACACAAATTTTTTTCAGAGCTGCTGTGAAAAAGAAAGTTGGCAAACTTTTGTCTTTGTGTAGGGATGATGATGCTGTTGCTCAAGGGACTGCTGTTACCACTCTGCTAGTCTTCAGGACCAGAAGAAATGAGTGCTGCTGTTGCTTGCTGGTGCTGCTCCTGCTTCTTCTGGAGGAGCTTCAGATCCAGTTTCAGCGTTGTGGGTACCTTTCTTTCTTTCTTTCTTGCTTGCCTTTTGCTTGCATTTTTTCTCTACCTTTTTAGTTCTTTTTTTTGTGTGTCCATGGAGTGTCTCAGAAGTTGGGGTGATGGGTGATGTCCCTTTTTTGTTCAGATCTAACTCATCTGTACAAACTTGGGTGTGTGGGGATTTGATGGGTTCTCTTCTTCTTCTTTGTACTAGATCCGGTTCTTCTGTTTTTTTTCCTGTTTTTGGGGGGTTTTTTGCACACAAGAATAGTATGGATTTTTTATGGGGATTAGGTCGTTTTCTACACTGCAGAGGTGGTGGTGAGGTGGTCTGAGAATTTCGTCCTTTTGTGACTTCTTTTGCTTTTGGCTCTCTAACAGTGACTCTAAGTTGGAGAAGCAGCAGCAACAGTTTTGCAGTGAATTTCTGTGCCAGCAGCTGAGCTGAAAAACAAGGCCATTTCAGGTACCTATTGGAAAACCCACACTTGCTTCTTCTACTGTGATGATGTTTGTTCTCAAGCTTTGCTCATCAGATTTCTGCTTGCAAGCAGAGACGCTAACTAAGTTTCTATTCTTTTATGGTTTGGTGATGTCAATGAACTTGCAGTAGTCAATCAGATTGTTTGTGGAAGAATGATGTTTCTTTCATTCAGACATTTATGCGGGGTATCATAATCACTGTCCTTCTTATGTGCCACAAGAGGAAATGTAGGATGATAGAGACAAAAAGAGAAACCAAAACTACAAGGAGAATATCATATCATCTAATGGGTTTTATGGTCTTCACAAGGCAGGCCGAACCAGGCAATGGGCGTGTCCTCAACTTGCAGAAACCAGCGTGTGGAACACGCTCCTGGAGTTTTTTTCAGACTGCTATGGGTGCAGGAAGTGGTAATAATAATGCCAATAATGCTGAGCAATGTGCATCATCAGCTGCATCATCTCAGCCCAGAGCAACTCAACCCCAGCTAATCAGCACAACAACACCTGCAACAAGAGCCAGCCGTTACAGAGGGGATATCGGCTTGCGAGGCTCCTTCTCTGTTCCAACGTTTGCAACTTACTGGAAGGTTGCCAGTGAAGAAAGCTCATCACAGACAGTTGCAGACCCAGCAACAACAGGTGGATCTTCCTCTTTGCCGGTAGTAATCCGAGATGGACCACCCAAGTTTTCCAAAGCTCCCAAACCTGGCAAAATTAATAAAGGGGGAGGAGGAGGAGGCTATGTGTATCCTGGAAGCCCACCATCCAGCCCTCGGTGGTGGTCAAAAGGTGTGACATTTGCTGCTTTGGCTGGGCTAGCAGTGGTTCTGCTGTATCTGGGGTTTCTTATGGGCTCTCTCTTTCTCCAGCAAGAGGAACTGCAATTTGCCATTGTACTTGATGGTGGAAGTACCAGTACACGCGTGCATGTATATGGGTGGGCACATTCTCTTACTGAGCCTCTTCCTGTGATGGTGAATCCAACCTACGAGGACAACATGAATGCACCCCCCTTACATGGACAGCAGCGCTTGTATAAACGAGTGGAGAGAGAACCGGGCTTGGACAAATTGTTTCACAATGCTACAGCCATAAAGGATGTGCTTGTGCCATTACTCAATTTTGCAGGAAAGCAGATCCCCAAGTATGCCCATAGGAACACACAGGTTTTTCTTCTAGCAACTGCTGGGCTTCGAAGGTTGCCAAAGGAACAGTCAGACTGGATTCTTGATGAGTCCTGGTTGGTGCTCAAAAAGTTTCCATTTGTGTGCAGGAGGTCATCTGTGAAGGTCATAAAAGGGGTCGAAGAGGCTTTTTACGGATGGATTGCTCTGAACTACAACTCTGGCAGATTAGGTCATATTCCAAAGCTGCCAACCTTTGGAGCCCTAGACTTAGGAGGCTCATCACTGCAGGTAACCTTTGAATCCACAGAAATACTAGAGCAGGGAGACCATGGCGTGAATTTGACGGTTGGGTTCACAAATCACCACCTGTATGCCATGTCACATGCTGGATTTGGTCTCAATGATGCCTTTGAGAAGTCAGTAGCCCAACTGCTGCTTCAAGAGCTTGGCACAAAGAATAGGAAAGCAGCTGATAACCACATTGAGGTGAAGCATCCATGTCTGCAAGAAGGTTACAGTCAACCATATATGTGCTCCACACATTGCATGTTGCCACCTTTGTCAGGCAGAGGGCCAGCACCAATCAGTCCCAGCACTGACATAGCCAGTGGTGCTCAAGTGATGTTGAAGGGAGCTCCAAATTCGGTGGCCTGCAGAGCACTGGCTGATGAAGTCGTCAATCACTCTCACAATGGCACATGCAAAGTGACCCCCTGTGCACTTGGCAAGCACCAGCCACTCCCTCAGGGTACATTCTATGGGCTGGCAGGGTTTTTTGTTGTGTACAAGTTTTTTGGGCTATCGGCAGATGCCTCGCTCAATGAACTGCTACAGAAAGGAGAGGAGTTTTGTAAGCTACCTTGGAAGGATGCTGAGGCAAGTGTTGAGCCACAACCATCCATCCATCACTACTGCTTCCGTGCACCTTATGTGGTTTCACTACTTCGACAAGGCCTGCATCTGAATGATGACCAAGTTGTGATTGGGTCAGGCGACTTTGCTTGGACTTTGGGTGCTGCACTTTGGGAAGCAGGAGCCCTCACTTACAACAATGTCAGAACAGACGGATGGGCTTCACTTACAAACTTCCATGTAGCCCTTGCCCTGGGAGTGGTGTTGCTGCTGCTGGTCATGCTCATCAGTGTTTCATTAGTCCAACACAGACAGACACAGCTAAGACGTCGTGGGTACTTGCCTCTTTTTAATCCATCTCAATCCAGCTCTAAATGGATGCCTCTGCTTCTGCGTCAACAAAGCCGTCTGAGCAGCAGCCCTACAAGCAGTGCTCTTCCCCATGGTGAGCATCTTGTTTCATCCCTCTCAACATGTGCAGGATGCAGCTTTTGCTGGATGTCATTTCACAGTGCATCTCCTGTTTTATACTTAACAATACTTGCTGGAAATCTCTTGAGTTTGTTTACCAAGCTGGAGATTGTTACTCTTGCATTGCACATAGAGGACTAGACATATAGCCTCCTTGGTCTTCAGCTGTTGCTGCACCCATAATTGTAACTGACAATAAGGGATGCCTGCACAGGAGAGGGTGGAGTAAAGATGCCACAGAGTCCACAGCCTGCTTCTTATAATGAGACCTTTGGGTTAGGCTGGCCTGTTCGACCAGCTGTGGAGTGGGAAGGGGTACAGATGATGGCGGCATCCACTCCAGTTGGGGCCAAGACTCCAGATCGAAGACTGCAGCAAGTGGGCCCCCCAAAACTACAAAATCGACGGACCCAGTCTAGGGAGGAACTGAATTATGAGCTAGAACCTTACCTTCTGAGAGTTTGATTGATTGCTGCAACGATCAAGTTCAGGGCTTAGTAGTGCCACTGTGAGTGGCTTGGTACTCTTTAGTCCAGCCAAGTTAGCAAGTCTGCCCTGATGATTGATTCTACTTCCAAGGCTGTGGTATTAACTTCCAATGTCCATGGGAAGATAGCCCTTTTATTCATTTATCGAATTTTGGAGTGTATTCATCTGTCATCAGCGGCACTATTCATTTGCCTTCCATACAGGGGTATCCTGGGGAAGGAAGCAATACATAGGCACCAGGTTTTGTTGAGCTGCTTGACAAAACATGCAGCAACATCACTCACTTCTGGGAAGTATTATTGTACAGATGCTCTTCTTTAACTTCTGATATTGTGGAGATCTGAATAATGGGGGGGATTGATTTCATCTCGCAGACCCCTATCTGTTCAATATACATTTGGGTATGCATCCAAGCTTTGTGCAGCAGCAGCATATACCAGTGACAAGTACGAATGAAGAGAATATTGAATGTGATTGTCCCTGTTCTTTTAGCTCAATTTTTAATGCCTGGTTTTGCTATATCAGTGTAAACAAAAGATACATTTGCACCTCAAACAGACCTGTTGTGTTTCCTGGAAACCATGATCAGGGTTGTCTTTGGTACTATAATGTGGTCAGAATTTTGTGCAAGTTCTTCCAGTGTTTATGCTTGCTTGTTGCACCCATAGTATTCTTGCAACTGCAACAGCAATATCCAGTCTCTCTCAAACAAATTGCATTTTTTGCTGGCAGTCCAGAGTACCAACAGCTTACTATCATGTTACAATGCTGCCTAAAATCTATGCTGAATTTCAGCATGACAATCAGCCAGACTTCTCTGAAGCCACCAATTTGCTGGGAGCCCATTATACAGTGCTGAATTTCCATCAACAAAGATTGCCTTGTTGTCCTTCTGTTGTGAACATCATGGATTGTGAAAAACTTTATTGCAGTTCTTTTGCTTCAAATTTTGTTTTCTAGCTCCTGATCATGTACTCTTCTTCTTTCACAAGAGAACAAAAGAAAGCACATGCAATTTGTTCCTTGAAAGGGGTTGGACTTCATTTGTTGTGCGAGTACCAATCTATCTTAGTTTTCAAATTTCCAACCATGTTACAAACATGGGTGGCTGGCTATTGTGTTGCATGCACACATTTAAACACCTGCATTCAATGATTTATAACCACTTTGTACAAACAATATCAATTTCAAATTGTTTTTTTTCGAGACCAGATTGGTACTCATTATACCTGGGTATGATGAATTTCTAAAAAAATTCTTGCTAGTGATACCAATATAACAACACCACACACCAATAATGAAATAGCACCATGATATGGAAATGTCAAAATTTTCTCAATATCAATTGTGTCTCTCTAGTCTGAAAATTTTTCAGAGGGCCTGTATAGCAAAACCAATCTGGTTTGTACAAAGATGATTTCCAGTCATATTATGACTACATTGCTTTCAACCTCATTGGCAATGATAGAGCAACCATCATGGGATTGAAATGTGACCAGGTTGCCAAATTAACTCTTATCCCTAAACCAAGTTCAGATCCAAGCTCTCATTTTGCTGCCAAGATATGGACCAGTGTTGTGCGGGTATACATTTTTTTTGATATAGCCTAAGGTAAGGGTATATATAAAATTTTCAATTTATTTACCCAATGGGTTATTATGAAAAAAAAATTTACTCATTAGGGTAGGGTTTGGGTAGACAAATTTTATCATTTTGGGTACATGGGTAGGGTCTCGGTGCCCTCTCTATCATATACCCCTGGTTAGGGTTTTAAAAAAGGGTAAATAATTTTATCTTATTCAATAAAAATTTGAGAATTATTTTTTTCACATTTTGAAACTTATTTAGATAACTTTCATAAGCCTAAATCTAGTGAGACAATGCACAGATGTGATGTCAAATTACAATAATAAAATTTTATAGAATTATTTTTATTTTTTATTCCTAAAGATACATAAAATTAAAGGCCATTGAATTTAGATTAGACAACATGCAATTTGCCCTATTAAACATAAATGCAAATTTAAATATCAAAATATGCCATATTATCAAGCTCAAAACATCAACATAGTAATCTAATTGGTTTTCAAATTCCTCTTCAATCTAATTTAAGAAATTTATTTCAACATCCCTAAAGTCATCAAGAGACCCTATTTCTCAATATTGGACACCTTGCACAATGATCACACATATTCGTGGTGTTGATTTTAGAGTTAAGGTGAGATTTACCCTAATGAGATTTACCCAACTTTGAGTGTGGGTATTTTTAAAATATATCGGGTTATGAAACAAGTATATTTTTTCAATTTTATATATCCTTGGGTATGCATTTGATTAGGGTATATTGGTTTTAAGAAAATAAGGAGGGATAAATAAGATACCTTATTTGTACCTAGCAAGTATATCTGAGTAAATGATATACCCACACAACATTGTATGTAACTAGCACCAACATTTTTTGTTTTCATCACCCAATTCAAAGTTTTTTTAGGGTTTAAGGTTTTCTATCTTGGCACTTTGAATTAATCATTGGCCATCCTTGGAGCTTTTGAATTTTCCTCTCTACTCTCCTTGAAGCTTTCCTCTTTCTTTTTCCTCCCCCTTTCCTCTATCTTTTTCATTTCATGTTTTTGTTGTGTTTATTATCTTGCTTATTCTTTCCTTTTTATTTCATTATATTCATTTCCTTAGTCTTGGATTCTTGTTGGTGCTTGTGATCTTTGATTTCATTTTGGTGGATTATTTCCTTGGTCTTTCTTCTTAGTGGTGCTTGCGATTTTTTAATTTTGTTATTTGCTTCAATTTTGGAAGTTGATAAAGGCCCATGGTTATGCTTGAGATCCACTATGTTTTTTGCAACATAAATTTCAATTTTCTTCCCAACTCCAAGGTAAGTTGTGTTTTCCAAAACCTAGATGTAAAACCCTATCTAGACCCTACCTTAGACCATACTTGAAACCTTACCTAAACCCAACTTAAAGCCCTACAATTCTAACAACATCAGAACAACCCAAAAATAATAATGAAAAAAAAGTTAATCATAAGGAAGAATTACATTTTAAAGAAAACAATCTCAACTAAACAAGCTAGTTTAATAGCCCCATTTATAATATGGTAAGAATTTTCCATTCAATTTTAAGCAAACAAGAAATAATGGCACCTTATAAAAATAATTGTTGACCTAATAGTTGGGACAATTCCCTTTATGAAGGAGGTGGAAAGTTCAAACTTGGGGAATTACACTCCATGACTTAAACCTTAGACCCAAAGTTGAATCTTGTAAAAAGGATCTCAAGACTTCTAAACTAGGTTTTACCTAACCTTGGTTTTTTTTCAAATTGCTTTCAAGTTTAGTTCTTAAGGTAGGGTCTTGATTCAAGTCAAGTCTTGTGGTGGGTTTTGACCTATGTAAACCTACCGAGTATAATTCTTAGGACCAAAATATACATAAACCCAAGTCCAAACTTGGTCAAAAACCCAAAATTGGCCAACATTTATTAGACCCAACCCAACAAGCATTTCTTGAGGATCTAGTCATGTACATTACAAATGGATGTTACCTTGGAGAATCCTTACAATTAAAGTAGTTGGTTTTAAAACAATGTGGGCATATGTAATGTTTTCATTTCATCACCAACTAATGATTGATATTTTTTCAAATGTTGTGACACATGCTAAGGAGAAAGATTCATAATTTTTCTTGTTTTATGTGTTGGATGCATTGTTTCATTCAATCTTTGGATGTTTCGTGCTAAATATGAAACTTTTGTCATGGTTGTGAACAATTCATGGGAGCCCACACGTGTCATTGTTAAAGTTTTTAAGGTGCACAATCAGCCATTGCAACCATAGCCAAGTAGGTTAAAATTTTGTTTGATTATTTTGATTTGTTTAACAAAGGGATTACTTATGTGAAAGACAATGGGTCTAATTTAAGAACCTTGACCGATGCATTGGCCTAAATGTAGATTCTTATTTTCCTGTCAATTATGATTTTCATTTGTTGGATCATGTTTTGGCCATGGCATGTCGAAGGCAACCCGTTATGCTATTAATGATCCCAATGTATGTGTTAAATTTTTAATAGTGAGCTTGAAAATTGTTCAAACATCATTATAAAAAACTATCAATGTTTGGACTAAATTAAAATTCAATAAAAGGAGGCAAGAGTGAAAGGACTTTTGTATCATTGTAAAGTTGCCAATTAACATGTTCAAAACTTAAGTTTATGCATTTTATCGTAGCTCATTTTTGACAAATACATAAATCCCTACCAATCCCATATGAATACATAAAAAATGTTCAAATGGATGTTATTTTAAACATTCAAACAACATAACATTCACAACATAGTTGTGAACATATTAACCTCCATCTTAACATTTTTTGGGACCTACATTACTACCAAAGCACATAACATGTTGACAATCATGCTTGACCCTTGGTTCAAGAATTTGAAGATTGTGTCAGACTTTGTGGGTGATTCAGTTGCCTTTCAAGTTATTGCAAAATATGACAATTAGATAGTTTATCTTCTTTTTGTTGTAGGTGTTGTTCCACTTGAATGGAGTGAAAGCATTGCAATAGATGATCCAACACCAAATAAAAACATGATGATTTCTTCTTTGGCAAGTTTTTCGTAACGAGGATACAATTTTGTCATCATTAAAGTGTAAGGTAAAGCTTTAGAAACCAAAGTTTTAAAAGACATGAAGACAACCCATGGATGAAAAAAAGAAAACTGTGTAGATGTACGGGTGTAGGGTGATGGAAGTAGTGGGTAGCAAAAACAAAACGATGCAAATTTAATAACAATAGGTGGGAAAACGTTTTGGGCAATGAGGATAAAGTTGCACCAAATTAATAGCAGTAGGAATAGGGCAACAAAAATATTGGGCAACAAGGAAAGAGTTGTGTAAATTTAATAGTAGTAAGTAGATGGATGTACATGTGTAGGGTAGCAAGTATGAAAAAGAAAACCCTAGTGGGAAGGAATGGAATTATGTTTTTTACTAATCTCAATTAAAAATAATCAAAGTCATAATTTCACTCCTACATTTTAAGAGGAAAATTTGCTAAATAACAATCACTCATTTTAGCTTGAGAAAAGGGGTGAAATCTTTATAAGTGAGTTGCAATTATTCCATTAGTATCTTATGCAAATTGGTGAAATTGAGAACCTTTTGCTTTGATGGGCAAAACATGATAAGCAATTTCCAAATGTATCATATTTTACACATAAAATGTTTGTCATTGTAAGAAAAAAATCAAGACAATACATATTTTTAGCACATTGTTAATGTGACCACCAATATCCAACAATCTAGGTTTGACATTGAAATTTTAGATCACTTTGTCTTGATTATAGAAAAATTGGTCTAAATGATGTTCATGTTGGGTGTAGTGATGGAAAAGCAAAGCACATCCATGATTTTATTACATTTGAGTAAATCATGATTAAGGATTATACTAAGTTAATAGAAGAACAATATTTATTTGAATAATTCAATAAATCATAAAATTTTGGTAGGTCAACAATTTTTGATGTGTCAATATATTGTAATTGTTGTGTTTTTTATTTTGGTGCATGTATGTTACAAAGGTTCATGCTAATGTTTTGTTACCCTTGGAACTTGTAGCTTATCCTTTTGTTGGTTTTGCAAATAGGGCAAAACAACATCATTCATGGAATATGAACACAATAAAGCTTAACAATGGGTTGGTGAAGGTGAAGTAATTTGCAAAGGTGACACATAGGTTTTTGGAAAAACATTTGATAGTATTTTTGTTTTCTTCTTTTTCTTTATGCAATAATTATAATGGTGTTAAAACTATTTTAATAGCATTTTGAACACTAGTAGAAAATGATAAACATTTTGATGCATTTGGGTCGATTGTGGACTATTATAGAAATGTGTTGGGGGGGGGTGAATGCATGTTATGGTGTAAATAAAAAATTGTCATAATTTGAAAGTTTTTGATACTTCTAGAACTTTGACATATCATGGTGGAGGTTTGGAAAAGATTTTGTAACTAATATTTTCAATTAATGGTGGTTTAAATTTCAATATATCATTGTATCATGAAATTGAAGCAAACATGAACAAATTAATTATTATTTGTAGGACATTTTCATTTTGCAATAGCCTTGTTAGAGTGTTGCAATTTTAAGAAAGCACTATGAAGGACTAGATTTAATGGTAGTTTATTCATGAAATTTTACACATGTAAAAAGACAACCATGAAGAAGAATCTTCTTCATTAAAATTAACAATTTCTTTTTAAGTTGTGAAGTTCATATCAAAGTTTTTAAAAACAATTGTTACTACATTATGTTATAATATGATGAAAATTGTGATCTTCTTAAGTTGTAAAATGTTCTTCCATTGAAAATGTAAATGGGTTAAATGTTTTTTTTACCATTTTACATAAAAAGAATGGATTTTCAAAATTAATAAAAAAATGGTAATTTATTGTAAAATAGGGTTTCTAAATCAATGTTTATAAAATTATTGGTGTATTTTTACAAAATGATACAAATATCAATCAATTGCATATTGATGGGTTTTATAACTCATTTTATGTTTGAAGTTCAAATTACCTACATGTGATCTCTAAAAAACTTCAAAATGAGTGAAATCTTACATGTTATTATTTTTTATACTATATGCAATCCTAGGTTTCCTTAAAATTGTCTACACCATACCATGCATATACTTGGGGCCTTATTGTGATGTTCATGAATTGTTTGTTGTGTATGAAATTTTGGGTTTGGGTTTTATTATAAATTATTTCTATGTAAATGAGTTTAAATAGAAACTCAAGAAATATTTCACAACTATGCATATGTGATTGGGTGTAAACATAATAAAGTAGAAAAAAATTACTTTGTCAAGGTTGGATGTAAATAAATTGAAAGTAACAACAAAGCCCATGATCAAATTATTACACATTGAATTTTTTTACATTAATGATAAAAACAACATAACTTTTCATTATTGTACATTCATTTTCAAATTTTGCATTGTAAAAGTAGGTTGAAAATAAGGTTTTTCAAAACACACCTAACTTTGTAGTCTACTTTTTATAGTGAAGTTTTTATGTAAAATAGGTGTGAAGTAGGTTCTAATAAATAAAAAATAAAAAACATTTTTGCACTAAATCAATATTTGTCCAAGTTCACTTTGTGTTTCATTAAATTTTGAATGAACTTGAACAAATTTACAATGGTGAAGGTGGTTAACCCCCTGATGAATGGGGATTAATTGTTATAGATAAATGAGTTCACTAATCAAATTCACTAATAATCAATTCACTAGGTTAGCCTTTTAGTTCATAGTTAAGCAAAACATTTAAGAACCCAAAATTAAGCTAAGCACCTAGGAACCCAAACTAAGCTACTTAAAGCACATAAGTCCACCAACTTAAGGTGTAAATGTGAAAGTTTAAACTCTTCATTTCTCCGCACTTGTTTAAGGGGCAAGTCCGTAACCATTGGATCATTATTTAAATAAGTAATATGATTTATCACTATATATTATTACGCACATTCTTTTCCTCACCTACTTAAGTTACCCAAGTCTATGTGCAGGTTACCATAGGTTAAGTTGATAGCCTTATCTTAAAGGTTATTTTTAGGTTAGCATAAATTATTATATGTTACCCAAATCTATGTGTGGGCTATCATAAATTAAGTTTTTACGCTAGTCCTAGGCTATTCCTAAGTGTATGTCACCCTAAGCTATTTTTAGGCTACCATAGGCTAGGATGTTAAGCTAGTTTTAGCTAATTTTAAGCTATTGTACATAGGCTATTCTAGGTTATTTTTTACTATTTCAAACTATTTTTATTTTAATTTATTTTAAGATATTCAATCTAAGGATATTTTTAATTATTCCACTTTTAGATATTTTAGGTTATTATATCTTAGGTTATTCCACCTTATATTGTTTTAGGCTAATCTACTCTAGGCTATTTCACCTTAAACTATTTAAAATTAAACCACTCTATGTTTTTCTTGGCTATTCTAGGCTATTTCACCTTGAACTATTCTAAATTAAACCACTCTATGTTTTTCTTGGCTATTTTAGGTTATTTCACCTTTTGTTATTTAAATCTAAACTACCTTAAACTTTTTTTGCTTATTATAGGTTATTCCACCTTAAGATATTTTTTATTATTTTGAATTAATCCATTTTAAATTATTTTAAATTATTCTACCTTAGACTATTTTCAACGATTTTAAACTATTCCATCTTAGGCTATTATAAATTATTATACCCCAAATTGTTTTAAGTTATTACAAGGTATTCTACTTTAGGTTATTATGGGTTATTTTGTCATAAAATATTATAAGTTATTTTACCCTAAGTTATTATAGGTTATGTAATCTTAGGATAGGGCACAACTTAATGTATAATAATATTAAATAACCTAAAATAATGTAGGGTATAACATACAAGGCAAACCTATCTTTAGATGGTACCATTAAAAATCACCTCCCCAAAATCTAAGGAAACATGGACCCAACTTAATTTAATTTAATTTTAAAAATATTTTATAATTTTAGAAAATTTGTTGACTTCCACCACATGGATTTGTGTACCTTATAGAAAAATTGTAAACACCCACATAACCTACAAAAGTTTTTAAAAAATGTTCTTGAAATGTTTGTGAGATTCCGAATCCCATATCATTAAGTGTCAACTTACACCATTATTAAATAAATAAATAAATAAATATTTTTATCAACTATAATCACTAGGGTATGATTTTAATTTTTTCTTGAAACAAAAAAGTGGGAATTATTACAAATTTGTAAACATGAATGCAATGACCCTTTAAAACTTCCTAGTCCTAACCTTTGAAAATTGTTTTTTAAATTATGGTTTTTTTAATTCACTATTTATTAAGTAAATAAAAAAAAGAATGATTGTAAGCCTTCTTAGAAATTAAGAATGTAAAAAATGAAAAAAAAAAAATTCTTTTTGTGTTTCGGAATAAAGGAATCCAAAGTGTTATTTTCTTGAATTTAAAATGGATGAACCTATAATAAATGAAAATCATTTATAATATTCTAAGCTGGAATAACTTATAATGGATGAAACTATGATAAATGAGAGTGATTTATAATAACCTAAGGTGGAATAACCTAAAATAACATAAAATGGATGAACCTATGATAAATGAGAATAATTTATAATAGCTTAAGGTGGAATAACTTATAATAGTAAAAATTTGATAATAAAATAACTTAAAATAACTTATGATATAATAAGCTAAATTATTTAAAGCAACAATAACAAAAGATTATCAAAAGATTACTATAATGAGTTATTTCAATTAATATTGAATTATATCAATTAGTAATGAAACATGATTACATAATGATCCTATAGGGACATAACTTTATACAAATCACTATGAAACTTTTTAAATGAAATAGGTTTATTTAAAAACCTATTTCATTTAAAAAGTTTCATAGTGATTTAAGTTAATGAACTACACCCATTTTTTGATTAATGTTGATAGGCACTTCATAAATATAATAAGTTTATATTCTAATTAAATATATACATATTCAATTGAGTATTTTGTGTTAATGTATCACAAACATTAATTTTTTGTCTTGTTTGGAATTTATTTTTGACCTACATTTAGGTTCATTTGTTTATAAATTTTTACAAGTAGATTTTCATTAACTTAATACAAGATCACTTATTATTATTATTATTATTATTCTACTTCCATCCATTTCAATGTTATTGTTGTATTTTTATATGCATGATACATGATAAAAGTGGAGACACTCACATTTTGTGTGTATTTTACCATGTTTTCACCAAATTGTAAGTTCTAAAAATGTTGGTGAAGCATTTTAGGATTTTGATTGTATGTCCAATTTGAGCAATTATGTCATAGCTATGAATTTGTTAGCTATAGGAAATTTAATGATTATGGCAGTCGATCCAATTCATTGGTTTTGGATGCACACATGATTCACTCAAACACATAATTGCATTCTATTGAGATTATGGGATGATGTATGGCTATGAATGAGCCTATTAAATATTGTACCAAGAGAAAGTGTGTATGCATGGCATTTCCATGAACAATAAACAAACATTTTTTTCCCCCATCTAATAAAAACCCTAAATTAGAATCACCTTCTTTTTTTAAAATGAATATCGCAATACTTGAAATTTTTCTTTTTTTCAGAAGGCAATATGAACCTTATATGCAACCAAAACATATTGAGAACCTTATCCAAGAGTTTCATCTTTTAATAACAAAATTCTAACCTTGGACTAGTGGTTCATTTCAAAAATAGAGAATCGGACAACATTGGTTTAGGTTGCCTCTGCAACAAAGAGGTGGTTTATGATACCTATCAAGAGCAATGCACATAGATGGAGAATGAGATTGGATTATGTGCAACTACTTTCGTTGGTTTCTGAAGCATTTGTCTTTGGATAAGTGAGGCAGATTACCTCTTTGGAAGTTCATGAATATGAGATTTCCATGCATTCATCACTGTTGCTCAGTACACAGTACAATGCAATCTCCCTGTTGAAAGTCCAGGTTGCAACTTGCAGCTCATCTCTTGCTGCAATAGAGACTTTGGACCCACCAACAACTCCATGGTACATCCCATGTTTGCATGGTTGAAAATCCAGGTGTCAACTTGCAACTCATCCCTTGTTGCAATACAGCCTTGGCCTAACCAGCAACTCTGCAGTCCGTCCATGTGCCTCACAATCCCTGAGCATGAATACAGTGAAAGCATTGGTAAGAAAGACCGTACCTCAGTAGGACAAGAGCATGTTACATGGCAAGAACTTAGTCTTTCCTTATTTGCCCAAGCCCCACATACTACATGTAGGACACCAAATTTCACTGTACCTGTTGAAGCCAATGTTTGCTCCACAGTGCAAAGGGCAAAAACAATAACAAGAAAGCACAAAATGGCTGGAATCCTGTGAAGAAGGCATCCATAAATCAAACCTGAACATTCACTACTCACACACATTCTACCCTTTCTTCTATCACTCAAACTGGGATATCTGAAATTCTGAGGTCTAGCATTAGCCAAAGATTGATCACATTATGCTTACAAAAACTATTTTATTGAATTCAGATCAGATCATCCTGATTCTGTTTGGTGTCCAAAGAATTCACCAAAGCAAAAGAATGAAATGATAAGCTGATTTCAAAAGGGCAGTACTCCTAGCACCATGAAAGATAGATGATTTTAGAATCAGAGATCTCAAAGAGTTTAGACTGTTTCTGAAAGACAATAGATTGAGTAGTGAATGACCCAATCTATTTTTCCATGCATTTCCTGAGGCTACAGATTGACTTATGAGCTGAAATATGTTTGCATGGAAGAGAGGCAGTCTCCATTTTGTTGCCAATGGTTTGTAAAAAATGTGAAACATATCTCCTGAATTGTAAGCAAAGGCTTAGCCAACACCCGATGTCAACATGAAGAATTACAAATGACTCACAGTTTTGTACAGTTTGCAGCCCCACCATTGTGTCATCCCCTCCCTCAATTGATGTAGGGCATGAAATTGTAAGGTCAAGGTTAACAGCAATTGCAAGGGGTCACAGAGTGCAGGCTGCACAAGGTTGAGGTCAGCAATTGGAAGATGTTCAGGTCAGGGTAGGTTGAGAGCTCTCTATCCCTTCTGATGTGCCATTTACAAATCTACACTTCAGAAAGAGCCACATTTCCATTGTGCTATCCATTGGGCCTGCATTTGATCAGTCCTGTTCAACAACTGATGGTGAACAGGATTTAACAATACCTTGAAAGTAGGGTTGGAGTCACTCAAACATGTAGGCTATCTTCTACAGTTTATCAGTGACCCTAAATCAACAATTCAAAGACAAAAATCTGATCCATCTGTGTCCTTGAAAGAGAAAAAGGAAATCCCACCTTGCCAAATAGTGAGAGAAAGACACAACATTCACTGTGTGGAGAAACCACAGCAATATCATTACTATGCTAACCTGTGCATAAAGCTTGAGATGGCATTGAGAGTTGCAAGATTTGCTCTCATAACCAAACTTTCAACAACATATCAAGCTTTGTTATCTGAAAAAAATTTGGATTGAGGACAGACAGATTTACATGTTAGTACACTTGTTGGATGTATGAGCTGCTGTTGGCATGAGCATGGTTATGTATTGCATTGCTTATGTACACTCACAATGATTCAAGAGACATATAGAAGAATTACTAACCTGCACTTTGTGTTGGACCTCGTCATCTGCTAGAGCTTGGGAATCCAATAATATTTTGTTCCCCTTTCTTACTGTGAGGGGCTTCAGCAGTACTTCTTCAGGGAAGGTCCTCATGAGGACCTCATCCAGTCTATTTCACAGTGAACTTGCAGTCCTCTCATGATTTCTAGACTGCTTCTCAAAATGCTTTGCAAGAGATTGGAAACACAAAAGCATCTGTAATTTAGCAATAGGATAGTATCCCTACCAGAACTGGGTTGCTGCAATGAAGGTACAACAAGTATGAGAGATGCACAGGCAGCATGGCCCAATGCCTCCTTGCATTCTATTTCTGCTGACTCTCCACTACTACAAGACCAAAACTCATCAAGTGCGCCTGAAAACTGTATTCACAAAAATTGGTGGGCACTTGAGGTCCACAGTACCTGGCTGTTTCATTCTGCATTGAAGGAAGGAGGTGGGTGTTTGGGACTGAAGTTCTATAGTACTTATCTACAGCTTCTGCTTCCACCAATCTTGTACACTGGCTGGTAAGTTGGTGACAAGAAGCCCCCAGTAGGAATCAATAGCCTCTGCTGTGAGAGCCCAGAATTGCTCAAACTCCTCCTCATGCTGCTCATAAAGGAAGGGAAGGCTGAAAGCTCCATACAAGCAAATGAAGGAGAAACTCTCGAAGGAGTACCGCCCGAAAAGCCCTAAAAACCGCAGCACGAGTAGCACCCGACCAAAGAAGGTGAAATCCTTGCCCTGAGCGAGCGTTGTGAGACCTAATGAGACGGAATTCCACACCGATGTGAAGGTATGAGCTATCTGCTGCGTGGCTTCTTCGGAAAGCTCAAGTGAGAACGTAGACGGAATCCTTGGAAGTGCGATGCCCCAAAGTGGATCCGGTAAAAAGCGACTGTATACAAACGCGGTCAGCAAGCTCCAGAAGAGTAATCTGGTCACAAGAGGGATCAGCATGCAACCTGACGCAAAATAGAAAGAGAACGTGAAGAGAAGCGCTATGAAGGTTCGGAAGCTCCGTTTCTTGTTCCTCCACAACAATAAATCTGCCATTCTGTTGCTTCCTAGCAATGCATGCGTCTTGGAGTGCTGCTGCTCCCGTTGAGCATTGCAGCAGCTCGCGGTTGTTGGTTCCAGAGCAGCGTCGGCTCGTAGATGATGACGACGGTAAGACTCGACGGTACGACGGATTCCTTCCTCCAGGGACACTACCGGCTTGTATCCGAGAACAATGATAGCTCTGCTGCAATTGTATGTTCTCGTGGTAGTCAGTAATCGTATCTGAAACGGAGTGCAATTGCTGAGAGGAAGAAGCTTGGCTGCTCCGAGCAGCGGAGGAGGAGGAGACAGCAGCAGCTTCATGAGACTTTCGATTGCCAAGGCGACAGGCATCACCATAGCTACTGGCAAGTGGAACTTAGGCTTCGGATAACCGAGCTTCATCACGAGGTTGGAAACAAACTCCCAGAACCTCACAGGCTGCAAGTTTGTGATGAAATAAGCTTTACCAGAAGCAACGTCGTCACTCCGAACCAAAGCGCGCTCCGCACACAAAAGCGCATGTGCAACATTCTCCACATACGTCCAGTCGACGATATTCTCTCCATCTCCGACGACGATTCTCAGTCTTCCGGCTCTCGCAGTGGCTGCAAACGCAGGGATTTCGCCTAACCTGTCTCCTCCAGGACCGAAGACGTTACTCGGCCGTATAGCACAAGTGAGAAGTCCTTGTTTCCCGTTTGCGCTCAGCACTAACGCTTCCGCTTGCGCCTTGACATCCGACGCAAAATCGCCATGCTTATCCGGAATTGGAAGCGACTCGTCTCCGTTCACAATATGATGCAAACCGTCAAACACAATATTAGCAGAGCTAAGAAAGATGAGCTTCTGGACTCCGCACTCCCAGCAAGCCTCGATGACGTTCCGTGTTCCGGTGACAGTCGCATCGTAATGGAGCTGGAAACTATCGATACAATAGGAGTCCAAATCGGCAGTATGGAATACCACAGCTACATCTCGGAAGATGTTCACGAGCTCCGACTTGGATCCGATATCGACGCTAACGTACTGTGCTTTTCCGGATACAAGAGCCTTGTCGAGATTGCCGGTCTCCTCTTCCTCAGGACTCAACTCCATCTCCAATGCTCGATCCGCCACCTTAATTAAAAATTTATCTTCCTGAAGCAACTTCAGCACCAGATTTCGGCCTACAAATCCTCTTCCCCCGGTGACAACGCAAGTTAGACTCTCCATTGCGACCGAGCTCCACGCAAAAGCTCGAGAGAATCAACCGCCGGCAGCCACAGCGCAAACAAACAAACAACGCAGCAGCAGCAGCAAGCGGCTCCACGGGTAACAAGTATGCGCCTTGTGAGGGCGAGGGCAGGGATCCACGTCCCAAACGAGGTCACCTAATTCAGCAACTCTCGATCAAGACCTGACGGGACGGCCACTAGAGACATTGGATTTGCACACGACCAAGTCAGATTAGTTGAAATATATATCTATATTTTAATATTTTTTTAAAAAAAAATTCTTTTTTCTTGTGCTGAGAACTTAGATCTCTATTTTTTAATTTTTTTCTTTCTTTTTTTCGTTTTTTTGATTGCCAAGTTCCTAAGTTCTATCTCCTGGGGATCTAGGTCCCAAACCAGGTTACTTTATTAAAGACCTCTGGATCAAGACCTGACGGGACGGCTACTGGACGGATTTGCGCACGACCAAGTCAGATCTGTTGCAATATATACCTATATTCTTTAAAATTAAAAAAAATAAAATTTATTGTCTTTATTGTGCTGAAAATTACCTATATCTTATTAAATCTCTGGATTTTTTTAATTTTTTAATTTTTGGTTTTTTTGGTTTTCTGATTGGCAGGTGGCCAGGCCAGTGACTTTTGTGACTTTTTTAAAGACAAATTTTGTCACTTTTTCAATTAAAAAATGTGATTTGGG
>Ga0209611_10004330_pt1 | contig 24326 bp, 10 predicted proteins | sample S1TSphgellanicum_3_FD_187693 | JGI IMG/M metagenome (GOLD analysis project Ga0209611, IMG submission 187693) | Host-associated microbial communities from peat moss isolated from Minnesota, USA - S1T2_Fc - Sphagnum magellanicum MG (SPAdes) (version 2) | ecosystem: Host-associated > Plants > Peat...
GTTACTCCATGTGATGAAGAAGTTATTTACCCTTTTCGTGGTTGTACATCCTCCCAGATCTGTGGAACTGCATCCTTGTTTCTGCATATCTGGCATCATGTGACAACTTTAGAATTAGCAAAGCCTTGGAATGTTAACATTGAGCTTTGTGAACTCTGACCCACACATAAAAGGCATGAGAAAGAACCTGAAGGCCTGGAACATCATCAGTGGCTAGCATTTGCAGGTTGCGAGTAAGTAGGTAGTAAGAGCATCTCCAACGTGCTCAGTATGTGACTCCAGACTTATTGCGAAAAAATCAAAATGTGCCGGTTTAGCTCAGGAAATGGGTTTTTCTGCACCAAATTTGTGTAGCTTGCCGTGGCTGGTAAAAGGCGCAACACAGTTGTGCACCTCCAAAAAGAGTGTAATAAATTGGACTTAACTGCAGCTCAGTATTTGTGATTGGTCGATCATAATGATTGGTCCAGGTGGTTTGCTATTAGTAGTCCCCACATATATGCAGTTCGAGTTACAGTTTTGTTGGTGGGGTTGCCCAAAAAACACACAGCTAAACTTAGACATTTAATTTTATTATCCAGAGTGACATACCGAGCACCAGTGGAGACGCTCTAAGTACTGCAACTGAGCTAACCACCGTAGTTAGCTAAAAGGAACTAGAAATCAACAGAAAATTGTTTCCTGACCACTGACCATGAACCTTCATGGTGAGCTCCCAGGTGCTGGTTCACTCTGGCCATCAAGATGGCCACTGGTTGAAGACTAGAAGGACTGGCTGAAATGTCTATGCCTCCCACTTCATACCAGGGAGCTGGCAGGGTTTAGCTGATTCTGGTCCGTAACTTGCCAGTGGCTGAGCCCACACAGCCAAACCCTGCCCGCTCCCTGCCGTAATGGCAGGTACGCTACTGTTGGAACACAGTGTGGAGCAAGTGAAAAGCATGGAAAGCATGGACGCCATGGAATAACTCTCACCTGAGGTTAAAGTCTGGAGTCTAGTTAACAACACCATAACAGAGCCAGCACCAACTGGTGCAACATCCATGGGGAACCCATTATTATGACTCAGTTGGGGATGAACCACAACTGAGTTACCAAGCTTGGTAACTTCTCTTGTACACCGTCCTACTTCCACCTCACACTGCCGAGGTAACTGCTTAATTTAATTGGGTAAGTATCATCATGCAAGTTGAAACGGAATGTAAGTAGGTTCCTATGTAGGTAGGTAAGTTGGTAATGCTCCTTAATGCCTACTGAATAGGTACATACATGTGGATCATGAGTACATAGCTAACCACAGGGAGGTTTATATGCGGTTAGCTATGAGACAGTAATATGATAAAGAGTGAGTGTTCATGTCTGCAGACTGTTGTTGTATGGGTGCTCTGGTAGGTGCTGGTTTACTATGGCCCAGCATTAGAAGGTTTAGGGTTTTGCATTTACACTAGTGACTGAAACAATTGTGCCCATTCCAGGGCCATTGCAACAGGTCTAACAAATTGGTGTACCTATATTTCCCCCACTACTCCTAATACTAGGTTTATTTGGCAGCAACTTGCAAGGGTCCTAAAAATTATTATTTGTTTGTCAGTTATGTTTGGGAGTAATAATAATAATGACTTACAATTTGGTATTATATGAAATTATGAAGCTCTTAGAGTTATCCATAAAGTAAGAAAAACACAGCACCAGAACCCTGAGTTTGGTCATACACAGGGTGAGATTCAGAAAAAAACCTGCAAAAAAGTACATTAGCATTCAACGGGGTATGAAACTCAGAAAACCATCAATTTTGGTGGTAAACTGAGTTTCATCCTATCTTTCATTTTTCCTGAGCGCCTCCACTGCTGCTACATATATTTTCACTTCTCCTAACTGTACAACTACTATAACTAGTCTTGGACCTCGTGCATTAAATGCTGAGTTTGAGCATTTCATACTGAGATTTATTAAAATGTCTTTACTTCGTGGAAACCACTGAAAGAGGGGATAGGGGGTGAAAGGAGGCCCAAAGACAGGGTGAAGACAGGGTTACTTTACAGATAACTCATTGTGCTTGAGAGCTTCATTCAGATTTTTGGCATGGACGGCATGCATTCTTCAGAATTTTGGCAATTCCAAAAAGTAAGTGATTATTGCATAATCAGCCTACGTACTACGGTAGTCATCCTATTAATTCTATGTAGGTTAGCACGAAGAAGGGAGTGAAATAGGGGCTAAAACAAAAATTAATTCCCAACAAAATCAAGTCTTTACCGAATTATGTCACATATTTGCTACTAACACCTAGTTTCACCTCTATGTTCTGGCATGAAAATAATGTTTTGTCATATCAAAGATTTGTTTTTGAAGTGCATGAGATAACATAAATGTTTTGAGGTGATTCCTTGGAGGTTGGTGTTAGGTGTAAAATTAGCATGCCCAAACATCCCTTGCCTTGGTCATTCCTCCACCTCCCAGGGCCCATCCAAGAAGGAGCCACAAATTGTCCCTAATTATTCTAACTACCTTTCCTCCCCTAAAAGTTTACTATGTAAGTGATTATCAGCCCAATGTTTACCTTGAACATCTTTTTCTCCCTTTTCCCCCTAACCCTAAATCACTAAATTGGACCCCTACAAGTGGGACCCCACCCTCCAAAACTACTTACAACTACAACTCCTAAGTCTAAGAAAAAGATTTAAGGGTGGATGGGGGTGAGGGGGTGGGTTTTATTACTCAAGTAATTTTTTTTTGCTTATCCATTTTTTATGTTTCTCATCTCTTGTATGCACCCTTCTCATTGTCATTTTCTAGACAACAATTGAAGAAGATAAAATAATATCACCACATCCATTGGGTTTTTGGATAATAAACCAACTAAGCCATGATAGCCCACAACTTCACAACTTCTCCATACACTTACCCAATTATCACAATACTAGACAACAAGCAACAACAACAATTCCCTATCCCTCTAATCACACATTCTCCCTTATTACAATTATGACAACAAGCACCATGAGTCAGATTGTAACTATATGCCCACTGATAGCTATAACTTCCTAATTGATCTAAACAATTGCACACTTCCATGCACTCAAGGTACTAAGAATGATGAATCCATCAATTCCATTCTTGAATCCTCAAAACACATTAAAAAAATTACACATCCCAAAAGTTACATGAAGTCATCAATGTGATCCCTTTCTCCTCCTCCTTCTATTATCTATGTCTTCAAGTCCTAGTGCCAACATGCAAATTTTGCTTTAGCTATAACATCTTTCCAAGTCTAGAAAAATGATATCAAAGAAGCCTCCATGAATCCTATGCACAAACATCAAACCCTAATAAAATAGATTTTGCAAGAAGGTATTCAAAAACAATTTAGAACCCTTCAAGCAAGAAATCGAATTATTACGTAGAGGATAACTAGTCAAAAAAAAAAACCTACACCAGATAAAAAGCACTATGTCATGATATTTTTTAAAAATTTGTCTCCTTTCTTTTTTCTACCTTCTCCCCCATTGCTCCTACTTCCTCATTTTCCATTCCTACCAAAACCTTATTTGATTGCCTTCCCATTGCTTCCTTGTTGCCTTGGATAGCTCTCTTCATGAAAAGACCTTGGATTGCCACCTCCCTTGCTAGTCATACCACCTCCTTTGTTCCTTGAAGCTTGACTCTTCATTTAAACTCCCCTTTGGACTCACTCCATGAACGAACAACTCACCTATTTCATGAATGAACAACCTCACAAGCTCTCACAATTTTTTTCACATCATACCCAACCATTAATCCCAAAATTTTCATGAAGTGTTCAACACATTCAAACAACAAGAAAGGTCAACAAAATAAATTTGGTAAGGAAGCCACAATTTACTCTACCTCCTTAAACTAGACCTAATTACCTATTTAAAAAGGATTTAAAAAGTTACCTTGATCCTCCTTTGTTGCCCCTTAACTTATGCATAATAAATCCAAGGTCAAGATAAAGCAAACATTATCCCACCCTACCATGGCAAACTCAATCCTCCTATTTTATACATGCCACCTTTCCCCTTAGCCTTGGGGGGATAAGATCCAAGTTATCCTTAATCCCACCTTAAACCTTAGGTTTACCCAAAACCTTCTCCTCTCTTCCTATGTTTTTATATCCACTTTGGATATTAATTTGATTGTCCAACAAAATGGTTCTAATCAAAATAAGGTTAAGTTAATTTGTGCCCAACAATCCATAATTAAATATTTGAAATGATTTTAGGGGTTGGAACTTCAAAATATTTTGGAAGTCAACACCTGATGTAAGATTAATATAAAATCTCTAGGGTAACAAGTTTGAACCAACTCATTAACAAATAGGAGATCAAATACAAAATGTAAATGGTTTTATTGTAAAATAACATGCTCATAAACATGGAACATAGGATCAAAAACACATTAAGGTTCTTGTTGCACCCATAAAACATCAACTTGCAACAATGAAAAGAGAGATCCATAATACTAACACTAAGAAACTTAATCAAGAAACCAAAACCAAAAATAAATAAACTAAACTAAACAAAGGAAAAAAATCATCAAACTAACTAAATTATTTTCACCTAGTCAAATAATCAATGAAGTTTAAATAATTAAGCTTGGATTTTCAACACTCCCCAAGCTCAAGTCCACATATGATCTAGTACACCAACCATGCTTCTAGATTTTAACAATTTGTCTATACTTAAAACCTTTGTGAAAATGTTTGCAATTTGATCTTTAACATTCACATGAACAAAGTTAATCTCCTTTGCTAAAACCTTGTTTTTCACAAAATGATAATGCGCTTCAATCTGCTTTGTTTTAACATGATAAATTTGATTCACAAGTAGTATGTTACTAATTTTATCATAATGGATGACAATTGTAACATCCACCAATTGTTCCAAGTCTAAAAATAGTTTTCATTTAACCAAATTGCTTCACATGCAACCATTATTACACCTTTTTATTTAACCTTTGTTCTTGACAATACAATTGTTGGTCACTTTTTCTTATTCTAACTAATAACACCATTCCAAAAAAAAACATGAAAGCATTAGTTGATCTCTTGTTTGAAATGTTGCCAACCCAATCAAGATCATTATACCCATTTACCTCTAGATGATTTTTGGCCTCATAAAAAATTCCAGACTACAAGGTGTGTTTAATGTACCCCAATATGTGCCTCACTACATCCAAATGTGGTTTTTGTTGTGTTTGCATGAATTGATTCACCACTCCAAATATGGCTTTGTGATAATCATGTAAATTAAATTCTCTACTATGCATTTATGCATAGTGCAATCCCCTTCATAAACTAACTTGCATTTGCATTCAATTTCACATTTAGCTCTAATGAAATCGATATATGTTTACAACATGTCATCCCATACTTAGACAACTCGTTCAAAGCATATTGCATGTATAATAGCCTTCTCCTTTTTGGGTATTTGATCACCTTGATGTTAAAAAAGTAATGCAACTTTCCCAAGTCCTTCATTTCAAACTTCTACTTTAAAAAAAATTTCAAATCAAAGATGTTTACATCATTATCTCCCATGACAATCTAGTCATCAACATAAATGATTATGACCATTATTTCGTGGTTGTCTTCTTCACATAAAACGAAAAAAATGTGGGTGCAAATGAGATACAATGAGCCAACATGATTACTTTAGAAAACATGTTTTTTTTTCCCAAATTTTTTTTTTCATATGAATGAATTTTGGAATTTTGTTTTTTGGCAACTTGTTATAATAAATGTTTATAGTTGTCCAAGTACATGACATTTTTTTTGTTTATCATTTCTTAATAAATATGAATTTTTGGAAGTGTCCTAATTCCTTGTAAATTTAGTGTTTCATCTTTTTAAATGATAATAATTTCAAATCACAGCCATTTTATTTATTTATACATTTTTATGTTTTCTTGTACAATAAACTACAATTCTTTTCAACTCATCATGTACAATTACCCCATTTATGTGTGGTAAAAGACTTTTGAAATTTTAAAGTTTTAGATCAATTTTGGAAAGTTCTTTGAATTTTTAAAGTTTTATAATTTTACATATTTTATGGTATGGGTGTTTTTCAAATGTGGTTAATAGGTCTTTATCCTCTTAATTTTCTTCCCATCAAATGTGTTTTATTATATGAGTCCTTTGATAATCCTTTGCAAAATTGACTCATGTCTAATGCCATACGTGTTCACTTTCAAAGGTCCTAAATCCAAACTTCAACTTAAAATTTCATCAAATGGATTTTTGATTTGAATTCCTTGACATTCATATGAATGAAAAAGTAACAACTTGCCATGATTTCCATGAATTTAAATGGCAAAACATTAATATTTATCCAATTTTGATTATTTTTCTTTGTAGTTTGACGCCCTTTTTGGCTTGTTGGATTGTGACTGCACCCATGCGTTGGATATTTGGAATCCATTTGTGAGAAAATATTGACCTATTTTGTACATGATCAAGCTTTAGGTGCTTGCTTCGAGTCATACAAGGTTTCTTCAATTCATAAACCAAATTAAAATGTGTTTAGTCCACATAATCTAATGGTTGTTCCATGCACATTTTTTCTTACAAATCTCCATGAAAAAAAATTCCTTACGTCCATTTAATGTAAAGACCATCCTTTTGATGTTGCCATAACAACAATTGTTTTTAATATCGTCATCATAACAACTAGGCTATAATTCTTTTCATAGTTTATGCCATAGGTTTGGGCATAACCTTTGGCAATCAACCTTGTTTGTACATATTGTCAAATCCATCTACATTGTGTTTGATATTGTACACCCATTTGCAACCAATTGCCTTCTTGTCCTTGGGTAAAGTCACCAATTTCCAAGTGGCATTAGCATTTAATGCCACCATTTGTTCATCCATGGCATTATCCATTTAAGGTTTCTAATCATTGTTGAAAGAAAATTAGGTATATTTATTGTATAACTTTCACAATGTATGCATAATGAGGAGTTACAAATCCATCATATGTGAACCTTTGTACATGAATTTTGACTTCTGTGGATCTTTGTACTCTTTGTATAAGATATTTAACTAATGTGGATATCCATACTCCATTGTTGTTGTTAAATGTGTTTAAGATTTTCTAGATGAAAGCACATTAAATGTGACCCACTTTTCACCAAAAAAGGTGATGTACAACAAATATCATAGTACATAGTAAACTAAATTTTTGATGACATCTCAAATGGCTATCCTAAACACAAAAAACATTAAAATTTTTACATGGCAACATTTTGGAATTCAAAGTTCACTTTAAATCAAAAATAATTTTGATCCAACTATTAAATGAAAAAGGATTAAGTAAAATCAATGTACATAAAATATATAACTTACGTTTAGGCCTCATGTTTATGGTTCATGAAATATTACCAAATAAAAGAAAATTGAAAAATTAATGCAATGTTTATTTGTAAAATCTCCTCCTCTTTCATATGGTAAGGTTAAATTTTCCTTCTTTATATTAAACTTAAGGAGGTCTTCTTTAAGGTTTTTTCCATTACAAAATATTATTATGCATTTATTGTTCAAAAATGCAAAAAAACAAAAAATTTAATGGAGTTTCAACCAAAAAGTTTAAATTTTTAAATGATTTTACATTTAATTGATGTATATCAAGACCATTCACCATAAAAAATTCACCCACCCATGACATCCCTAATTTTGAAATATATATGCGATCTTTCAAATTTTATGACATGCATTATTTTATCACAAATATATTCCATATGTTCAAATTTTTCACTTTTTATAAATTAAAAAAAAATGGTTGACTAGTTTAAGCCTAAATTTAATCAGATATATTTAAAACAAGCTAAAAAATCCAAGATGTGATGTCTGTACATTGCCAAAAAAAATATTACAAAATGTTTTTGGTAATGCATGGACATCACATCGTAGATTATTTTGGGGGACTACAAATTTTCAAGGGGTTAATATGTTTTCACCCTTCTTGGCATTCCAAGTTCCATAATTAGTAATAATTGGAAGAACTTTTGATCTTTCACCCATGTTTTTTTTTGAATTGTTAGACTCATCATGCACATGAAAATTTCCACATGTTTAAGCACCACCATGATCAATAATGCTTAAAGATCTCAATCTTCCTTTCCATGGTGTAGTATTAGGCCCATTAATGGAAGATTATCATGGTCCACTAATCAATTGTGATTCAAGTTTTGCATTTGATGAAACATCACCTTTCCTAGCCTCTTCATTTTCTACTACCTTCACTAGTGAATACCAATTACTCGTCTCATCAAAAACAACATTTTTATTCACTGGTAACTTTTGAGTGCAAAGGTTGAAACATCTATTCCCCTTCTATTCCAAGAAGCATCCAATGAAGATGCATTTTTTTTTTGTTTTTGAGTCTAGTTATGTTTTCTTTTCATCAAGAACATACACATATGCAAGACAACCAAACATTTTAAAGTGCGAATTTTTCTTTAAGTGTCATGCCATGAATCACAATAATGGGTGTTTGATTCATGATGTAAATTGCAATTACTATCACTTTTGCCCAAAAGTAATCTAACAAGTTCTTATCATTCAACATGACACATGTTGTTTTTAAAATATGTGTATTTTCCTTTCATCAACTCCATTTTATATAGGGGAATAACTATGCGAGTATTTCCTCTGAAGGTTTTGTTCCTTTAAGTACTCATTGAATTCATTTGAAAATTATTTTCCCCTTCCATTAAACCTTAGGCATTTGATGTTCATGTCTTTCTCCTTCTTAACCGTTGTTTTAAAATTCAAGAAATGTTGAAACATTTCACCTTTGTGTTTCATGATATAAACCGACACCTTTTTTGTGTGGTCATCAATGAAGTTGACATAATACTTACATCCTCCAATGAATTTGGTCTTTGTGGTCCACACATTTGAATGGATTGCTTCTAAAGGTCTCAAACTCACATGAATTATTTAAGTTGGGAATGAATGTCTAACTTGTTTTCCTACTTGGCATGTTTCATGTAACTTTGGCATCACCTTTTACATCCCAAATTTGGGAAGACCTTTAACAAAATTTTAGTTTTGCATCAATTTAAAATGTTGTAAGTTGACATGGCCAATCCTTTTATGCCACATTTCAATATCTATAACTTTATTCAATGTGTAAAAATCATGGAATTCACCTTAAGTATGTTCACATCTAAGGTAACTATCTTTTCATTCATTTTCCCTTTTGTTATCAACTAACCTTGGTTTTCCATGTCTCCCACAAAACATCTATCAAGATTGAATATTATTTGTAAACCATGCTCCACCATCTAACCTATCAAGATTAATTTTTTAATTATGGTTAGAACATGAGGTACATCCTTCAAATATTTTGTTTACCCATCTCGCATGGACAATGACATTGTCAACTTTTATAATCGGATGTGTATAGTACCATCACAAATTTTCACAAACCATGGTGATTTGAAATCCCTCATGTTTTTAAACCACTCTCCATGGTTAGTCATGTGATTTGAAGCTCTAGAATCCATATACCAAATGTGATGTTATCAAATTCTTGTCATCAAATTTACCATATGTTGCATCACAAAGAATTGTTCATGCTTTGATTGTTTGTTGATGCATGATTGCCTTGTTCCTAATGTCATGCTCATGTTGGTAATAATTATTTGTCACATGTACAAGTTTATGATAAAAATAACAATTTGAGCTATTGTTTGATTGTTGACTTTGTTGATTTCTACCGTGACCCCCTTCTTTTAAGGCTTCTTCATCCACCTATATGGGAATTTTTTTTGTTGTTGCTAATGTTCACCATGTTTTCCATGTTGGCCTTCACCACAACCTCGAAATGGTGTTCTACCACTTTGCCTCTATTAATATTTTGAATAAAAAATAATTTCTTTTGATCCTTCATTAGATGAACTATCAACAATTTTCATCTCCTCACTTATAAGAAAAGGCTTTCAATTCTTGAAAATTGGGAAGTGATTCTTGAATTGCAATTGAAGTTTGGAATTAGCTATAGTATTTTTCAAAACCATTCAATTCATAACCACTAAATCATCATCATTTAAAAGGGCTCCAATATATGCAAAAAATATGCAAGATTTTTCACCTTCGTAGAATAATCATTAATGTTCAACCTGTTTTTCTACAAGTTATGCAACTTTCGCTTGAATTTCATTTTATGAATTTGTGTATTAATGTTATATATTTTCATTAATGTGTCCCAAGATTGCTTGGGTGATTTTTGCATTTTATATATGCATAATCATGGAATCAAACACATTCACAAAAAATCAATGCAAAATTTTCTTGGTTTCTCCATGCCCAGATTTGTTGTGGTGTGGGATTTATTGGGAGTGTGGGTTCTTGTTCATCACCAAGTTATAAGTTCGTAATAACCCTTGCCCATCAAAAAATTATGATTGAAAGATTGGACAATAATTTAAGATGATGAACTTTTTGATGGGCAAGGGTTATTATGAAATGATTATTGTCCAATCTTTCAATCATTTGAGAAAGGTTGTATGTCACTTTTTAAAACAACATTAATAATTATTTTCAAATTTCCACAAAAATTTGTTTCAAATTTGTTTTTTAATTTTTTCATGGTTTTTTAGGTTTAAGGTTAAGGTATTGGATGAAAACATTTGGTTAAAGTATATATGTGTACATGGCTTAAATATTATATGGAAATTTACATTATACATTGATTTAAGATACATATATATATTTCATATATTATCTCATAGTTATTAAGTAAATGAATTCATAACATATTTTGGTATGCAATTCTTCAAGATGAAGTTTCATTATTCCACCAAATCCATACTCCTTCCCTTGTACTCCTCTTGTAATGGCTCCATTTGCAAAGATTTGTTTTGAAAAACTCTTCAACTTAAGTTTTCACCATTAACAATTTCTTAGGCCTCCATCACTCACATATTAACTTAAATCAACTTCAAACTTGGTTGCAACATGATAGTATATATCTACTGTCAACCTTCAAAATTTTAGATCATTTGGATTTTTCAAGACAAGGATTTTGACATCCATTATGAAAAAAAGGGTGTTTTGCAACTAGCCTTCCAACTCAATTTTTGACTTACAATGGACATTTGTAACTCATTGTATTTGTACACCACGAATTTTAATGGACAAGTTGCATGAGTTGCAAAGTTGTAACTTATCGTATATATGGTGCAATTCATTACAACTCAATTGCAACTCAGTCAAAACAACTCAGTTTCATAATAACTGTTATTCAGCTCCATAATAACTACACCATGATGTCATGCTAATGTCATTAATTGTCATCCATCTATTAAAATCAAACATGCGGCATTATGAAGATTTTCGGAGATTAAAAATTTTGAAATATTGATTTCCGTTATCCATTATGATTGTTAATGATGATTTGATATTAGAAGTGGCATAATAAAAAAATTTGCCACATGGCATATTTTGGAATTTAAAAAAAATTAGTAGCTAGGTAGGTCATACATAACCATAGGTAGGTAGGTTAGTAGGTCTTAAGACCTACCTACCTACCTAGGTAGAAAAGTAAAACCTACCTACTTACCTACTTATGTGCATAAGACTCAATGCACTAAAGAATAACCATGAAATTTTATTTTATATTTTATGTTTTGCTTTTAGGTTTATTTTTTTTCATCTCATCCCAAAATGGCACATGTGTTCTAATGTGAAAACATAAGAGAACAAATCTTTTTATATAGTTTGTAACATGGGATTCAAAGACAAAACATATGGGTTAAATCTTTTAGTTGTTCATTAGTTGCAATAGTAACAATTATAACATTTAAGCGTTCAAGGTAAGCCAGATCCAAGGGGGGGCTCCATTATTTTTGGCATCTAAACAAAACTTGAACCCCTCCTATTGTTGTGTCTAATGCACTAAAGATTGTCAAAAATGGAATATAATTGAAAAAAATATGGTTCCTCAAAATAGAGGGGTTATGAATTCAAAAAATAAACCACCAAATGCTACAAAGGCCGGTTCCCAAACACCCACAAAATTCCTTATATGTTGTTTTATTGTTGTTAAAACTCAAAAATAATTTGTAGAACTTAGGTGGCACTCTTATAACACTTCAAATCGTTTAAAATGAATGAAAAACAAGAAAGTTATGAGGTTTGAATGTAGGAGGGGTCCAAAGAAAAAAAAAAGTTTTGTAAGTTGGAAACCTTAATTCTTTTATTGTTATTTTTTCATTATTCATTTTCCTTTGCACCTGAAAAATGATTTCTAGAACTTGAGGTAGTGTTCCCATAACATTTTAAATCATTCAAAATGAAACACATATGATGAAGATATAAATAATTGATGAATATGTATCATTATTGAGTTAAATAGTTATTTTATAGTCATAACATAGTTGAACAATAACACTTTAGTAGTGACACACTAGTGGCCATACTAATCGTATCAATGGGAATCATAATTGAAATTTTGTTGCAAATGTATCCCATAATGGGTGGTGAAGATGTGAACATGTGGCATAATCGCATGTATGTGCATTGTACACTAATTATAACATAATTGTTGTTTTAGTAACAAATTTATAATAGTTCTAAAGTAGTTGTCACATGCAACTACAACGCAACTCCGTAAAAAATCAAACATGGTTGATTACATATGTATATACAATGTGTATAGATTATCATATAGAATACCCATTTTCAATTCACTTATAACTATAATATAACTAACTAATTTTTTGATGTGATAATTTATTTATTAATACACCATATTTTTAAAGGGATAGGTGCACAATAGTTGTAATACCCAAAGGATAGTTGCATAATAGTTGTATGTGAGTTGTTTTTTGAGTTTTAGTTGCAAGGTAATGTGGTTTCGACAGATGCGATTTCTCATAGTGATTTTTTCAAATCAACCTCAAATTAAAACCCAAACACAAAATGACTTTTAATTTGTTCTCAATAACTACAAACATGTTGAAACTTTAATAAACATATCAAATAAACACCTTTCACATTTCTTAAAAGTCTCAGCCCTATTGATGATGGACAAAAGAAAATATCACTTTTGAAAGAAATTGACCTTTAGTCTAATACCAAAATTTCAGATCTTCATATTTTTTTCAATACACATCCAATAATTTGAATTTTTTAAAAAATGGCACATCTATCCTCTTATGCATTATAAGCCCTCAAATTTAAAAAAAGAACCAAAAAAGGTAAAATGAAATTGATGTGATAAAAAAAGTCAACTTTGGGCCAAAATATTCGAAACCCCGTATCTCTCACAAAACACATTCATTTTTCTAAAATTTTGGGAATGGAAATGCTCTATATTCTTCTATAATCCCTCTAGTTTCACTTCAAGATCCTTGGACGTGTAGGTCAAGACCTATATTTAAACAATCTAACCTTCATAACCTTTGATCTTGTAAATATTCATTCCTTTTTTTAATATTTTTCTTCACACTTTTTCTTTTCCTCTCTTCTCCTCTAATTGCCCTTGACAAACTCTTATGGAAAAACTAGACACTTTCAAGCTCTAACTTAAAAAAAATTTAACTTTAAATCTCCTTCAACCTTTTTACAAAAAATCCTCAGCTGTAATACCATGTTAACAAATAAAAAATCAAATGAAGAATATAAATGATTTTATTGCAAAAAAACTAAAAACATCAAAATAACATGCTCACAAACATGAAACATAAAATCAAAAACACACCAAGGTTCTTGCACACCCAAAACACATCAACTTGCAACAATGAAAAAAAAAGATTCAAATATAAACTCCAAAAAAAACAAACTAAACTAAATAGAAAAATAATCACCAAACTAACCAAGTCACTTGTTCCTAGTAAGTAACTAATGAAGATTAACTAATTGAACTTTAATTTTCAACACTTGTGTCCAATATGTTGATAAGCTTTGGACATTATTTGATCAAGTGCCTAATATTAAATCAACATGTTTTTTATGAACATGTGGCTTACACTAGTATTTGAATAAATCATTTTCTTTTTTGATTTAGAGTTTATTCAATTTCCAAATTATTAATGGATTTAATCACATTAAATTATTGTAGGAATATATATGACAAAAGAAAGAAAGCTAAAACATTGGTGGAGATCAAGAAGTTTATATCATCGATGGCATAACACATTTTAGAAGTTTGGAAGGAGATTTCAAGGAAGTCTATTTATGATATGTTCAAGAAGGAAACCTTTTCATATTGTCAAGAATTTGATTTGGGACACAAAATTTATTTTGGTAAAACACTATTTTCCATATAAAATATACATATTTCATAATATTACTGAATAATATTATTTTTGAAAAGGATTTTTCTAAACATCAAATGAAATAATACAAGAAATATTGAAGGTTAACACTTTTTTTGATGGCATGGATTTGAATGAAATCATGTCATGATTTTGTGTGATGGGTTTGTGTACACCAAAGATCATTACAACCTTACAAGCCTACAAATGGACATTTTCAAGCACAAAAATTATAATTTTGTACATATGAACTTGTGCAATCCTATGCCACCTAAGTATCATATAGAGGTAAAATACACCATGACCTTCATTGATGATTCTTTAATAAGTTCTTAATTAAGAAATTAAGGTTTTTCAAAATATGATTTGGATTTTTTTTTACCTATCATTTGGTTGTAACTTGTTATCTTGTTGATGGAAAATTAATGTTCAAAGGCAAGTATAATGCAAATGGGTATCTAATAAAACATAAGGTTCATTATAAGGAAGCCATTTTTTTTTCTTGGGTGTTCCTTGCAAAGGATGTTATTTTGCTACTTGATAACAAATGGGATGAATGCCAATATTTATTTAATTATTGATAAATATGATAAAATTTGGCAATGATAAATACATAAGCTTATTTAAAGATGAAAATATATGTAAGTATATTTTGAATGGTATTAATGATAATTTCCAATTTTGTAACAATCAAATTTGACACCTAAGAATATTTTTTCACTCTATGTGACCATGAAACGGAGACAAAAATGGCTAGGATGAGTTGACACTCTTTATAAACAACCCTAATTCATTTCAATCACATGATTAGGTCACAATAACACATTTTGAGTTTTGCAAGTTGCTTGTATGACTATGTATTAATTAGAAATGACATTTGTGACTAGTGATTATTGAGTTGTTCAACCCATGTCATTTCACCCATTTAGTTGCAAAAGACATATAGTTGCAAAGCTCAATTATTTTCTCAATTAGATTTTTAAATTTTTCTTATAATATTGAAATGTCATGTCATCATTGACCTTAATTTGATGTGTAAAATGTGTGTCATGTCAACCTAGTCGTTTTATTAAAAAACTCCTTGATAAATGGATGACGTGTGTTAAAAATCTATAAACACATCATGTTCAATTATAAGTCATCAAACATGAACAAAAGTCAACCTAACCTAGCCTAGGTAGCTAACCTAGCCAACTTAACCTAATTTAACTTAAGTAACCTAGGTTATTTAACCTAAGCTAGGTGGTTTAAATTAAAACAAACCTTGGCCTCTTAACCTAAACTAAGTTATTTAACTTATGTTAAGTGGTTTATGTATCATAAATTGCAAGAACAAGGATTTGAACCCCTCAACTTTCACTTTGAGGTTCAAGTTCCCATCCATTGCACTAACACATTTTTATATATTAAGTTTATTAAGCACAAAATTATAAAGATTAAAAATTTTAGCCTCAAATTAAATTAGGCCACTTTAGGTTGAATTGTTGAAATAGGTCAACCTACCTACTACCTACCAACTTAACATAGGTTAACGTACACCTCCTGATGTTAAAAATAAATTAACTTTGTTTAGCCTAATAAGGATTACTTAGGCTCTAAGTTAGACTTTGATTAAACTAGGGTAAACTTAGCTAGGTTAGACCTAGGCTAATATAGAGTAGACCTAATCTAAACATGGCTAAACATAATAATTTTAATTAAAAACAATCACCTAGACCAAACACATGGCTAAATTAATATATAAATGAAATTAAACACGACCACTTAAACTAAACGTGACTAAACAAACATAAATAAAGCTAAACACAATTACTTAGGTTAAACATGGTTAAAAACTTTTAAACACATTTATTTCAATTAAACATGGTTAAACACAATTACTTTGGTTTAACATGGTTAAACACCTTTAAACATAATTATTTAGGCTAAACATGGTTGAAAATTGTTGATGTATAACTAAATTAATATAATTTATATTTAAAATAATGATTTAGGCTAAACATGGCTAAACAAACATAAATGAAATTAAACATAATTTTTATGCTAAACATGGTTAAATAATGATAAATTAAGCTAAATTTGAATATTTAAGTTATATTTGGTTACAAGTGGAAAATTTTAAATAAAGTTCAAGTTGAAGCAATAGATGGTTAAATCTAGTTAAATTGTGATAAAATTATAAACTAAACTTGTTTAATAAAATGATTGGTCCTATGTGATTGTAATTGTTTTTTTAGTCATTTTTGTTAATTGCATGAATCATAAGGTTGATTACTAATTGCAAAAAACATTTTATGTTGTAACCTTAACTTTGGGCTCGCGACTAAGGTAAGGGTTGGTAAAGGTGCGAGCCGAGAGTGAAGCATGGAAATCACATTTCATGCTCTCAAGAATGTATGAAAGTGTGAGGGAATGATCCCCCACACTCCCAAATGAGCTCTCACTTTGGGAGTTGGAGTCTCGATGGATTCCCAAATCTTTAGAAGGCGATTTTAGGGGCCAAAATTCATTGGATTGAAGACTTCTTTATATCATTGGAAAGTTCTTAGAACTTAGATGTCTAAAATGGGCTTACATGACTCATTTGGGTACTCAAAACATAATTCATGGCCAAAAAAAGGGTCAAAAGTCAAATTGTCAATTTGACTTCCGACCATTAAAAGTAAGGAATCGCTTAATTTCTTTAAGTGAAGGTGGCATGCCACATACCGTTTAAAAGCTCTCAACTAAGGCTACAACTTTGCTTGAAAACTCACCTTAATCGGAAGTTTGAACATAAAGTTATGGGCTTACAAAATTGTAAGAATCCCAATTTTAAAAATTTCAAGACTCCAACTTGGGAGTCCTGGGACAAAATGACATTAGGGTGCATGGTCCCATGGTTAGGCACAGAAAATACTATAAGGGGGAAGGTGGTGACTTCCCCCAAGTTCGGGTCGTGGTGGGTTTTGTGAGTCCGTGTTTGCTCATGGTTCATCCGTGCACCAAATGTGTTACAACTACGTACTAACCAACTTGTGTTTGGTTTGTGTAGGTCCGTGTGAATAATTGAATTGCTTGTCACTCTTCATAGTCCCCATCCTGGAGCTCCATTACGCCTCTCTACCCCAAAGTGCTACAAGCTAAGGAACATGCCCTAACTCTTTATCTTTTCAATGTTTTCACATTTTGGACTTGTAGTTGAATCCATCAAGGAGTTTGGGGGTGCGTCATTTTGAATTGTTTCTTTGATCATGTTGGACATTGTAATTGCATAAGACAAGTCATAAAATACATGTTTTGACATTATGAACACTTTTGACCAATCAATAAATGCAATTTATTGAAATTAATGCCATGAATCATGAGGTTACCTATTAGTTGTAACACCTTGTCGACACATGTCATGCCACATCATCATCATTAAATTGAGTCGTTATTAGTTACTATTAGTCACAAAAGTAAATGGTATTTTTGAAGTCTTTGTTTTAAATCATTCAAATATATTAATACAAATTCAATAATAATAATATATTTACCTAAAAATTGAACAAGTTGTAATATTGATTATAGTCACAAAAGCATGATGCCACATGGCATCTTGATGTCTTTCATAACTACATAGTAATTTTTATGACCAAATAATTATAAACATTGTTGAAAAAGACAATAGTCATTTTTTAAACTGGTCACAAAATCCGAAATGTGTTGTTGTGAATAAAGAAGGCATTGAGTGCAATTGGGGTCATAATCAAGTCATAAACTCATAATAGATTCATACAAACTTCACCACATTGATATTCTCCCTATAATATATTTCACATCTCCTTTAATTTATTTTTTCTCAAAAGTTTGGAAGTCCTTTTCTTTAATGTGAACAATTACTTGACATTGGGGGTTGATAGTTTATAGGAAATTTAACCAAATTGAACATGTGAATAAGCCATCTTGGATCTTTTGTGAAGAGGTTTCTAACTTTATGTCAAGCTGATTAATTGGACATCATTTATCTTTCCAAATTTTCCAAATTGACATTTGAAAGGTTAAGGCTATTTTTTATGATTTACGTAATTTTGACTCTTTAAAATAACATTTCAAGAAAACAACTCTTTAAAACCTTTAAGTTTTTATTTTGGGAATAAAAATCCATATTTTTTATAGCCCTTTTAAAACCTTTCCAATGAGTCAAAGATTATTTGATTCATAGAAGGTTTGAATCCCTCCATACCTTGACAAGATATTCATGACTTGATTGGAAAGTCTCAACTCCCAAATTGAAAGTGAAACTTATGGGTTTTGAAAGCACTTCCCTTTCAATCCTAAGCATTAGATCACATAAATTTGGGTCATGTCATTGATAAGGACATTTCCTTGTCATTCTCAAGAGTTAATCACCAACCAAAGTTAGGGTCACAAGTTAGATGAATGAATAAACTAGAGATTCAATATTAATGCATACAATAAATATTTATTTTTAAAGATTAAAGAATATTAAAATTATCATGAATATTTTGGAAGTTCAATTAAAACAAAAGTTTGATTTTGTGATAAATTTAAAATGTTTTATATAGTTCCATTTCAAGATGTAGAAGTAACGAAGGCACAAGTAATTTAAGTTATTGTGGAAATTTTCATGTATGCAAGAGTTGTAAATTAAACATTGCACAAGTAATGGGAGTGATGAACTCATTTTTGTTAATCCTAAGCAACCCCATTAGGTTGTATTGAAACTTTTTTTTTGTTGTCTAAAAAATTCAATTGACTCCATTTTGTGATTTAAAGACATTCACAATGCTTATGTTGGTTAAGATTGTGTTATGTTAGATTTTTTTCAAAGCCACTGTGTGAATGGAATAATATCAAAACATGCCAAGTGTATTTCATTAAAAAGCTTTGAGCTAAAACAATTTTTTTTATGGAAGCCTTATAGCTATGGGCTTGATGCACATCATTAAAGTACTTGGCAAAATTACCACTTCAATGGATAAAACAACATTCATGATACTCATGTGTGGGTTATGATTATGTTTTATTATAATTTTTTCTAAGTCATCATGTGAAAAGAAAAAAATATTGAAATTTACCAAGTATATTTCATTAAAGACAATTGCTAAAACACTTTTTTTGATGCAAGTATCATAGTTATGATCAAAATGTACATTGTGAAGAATATTTAACAAAGTTATGACTTAAAGATGCTTGAAAAAACACTAGTTAGTATAACTTTTGTAATATACATTGGGCTAAAATTGTTGCACATTCATGTTGACAATGTCAATTGTGAATTAAAACAAAAACAAAAAATCCATGATTGTTGTATTATATTGAAGCTTAAATTGCATTTCAAATTACAATACATGTTTCTTAATGTCAAGTTATGTTCATATCTGTCATTTCTAGACTAGTTCAATGTCTATGTGATGACATCTAAGGTTTTATTCGTGTATAACATAACTATGGTACAATTCATCTTCACATGACATGGTACAAATTGAAATTCAATGGCATTTAGGTGTGAAAGAAGATTGTGAAAACATTGTCAAGTTGGTATCTTGTAACACCAAAAATATCATTGAAAATATTTTGACCTTTTTTATAGTAGCAAACACAAACATTTTTAAAATGTGAATAGAAAAATTAAGTATGTGATATACCTTGACAACTTGTTGAGTGGGAGTGTTGTGCATAGATTTCTTAGCAAAGGAATTTTAACCTATCAACTATTTTGACAACTTGTTATAGGCTTGGCATCCATGATAATTTGTAATGTTATTGATGTAAAATACGATCATCTAGATGTTTTGATGTGTTATCTAGAAAGTCAATGCATATGTATTTAATGTTTCTTTAGTGGTTTACATTTCAAGATATTTCATTTTTTTGCATTTGGTGTAAGAATATTATATGAAAATGGGGGTAACTCACAAGTTTGGAACTTATGTGGACCTATGTTTATATTTATTTGTTTTGATATCTACTTTCTCATTTATTATAAATTGCCAACAATGTCACCATTGGAAATTTATCATGTGGCAATATTGTGCCAATGTAAAGCCATGTTGAACATTAAGTAGTTTTTTTTTTTGTTTGAAATAATTTACATTCTTCATGTACATTGGCAAAATTTGAACTTCAATTGAAGACAAGAAGATAGTATAATGGAAAGCCCAATAAGCAAAAATGTAGCCCACACCTTGTGGAAACACATACATACCTCATTTAATTAACTATCATTTGTTGAATTTTTGTCACAATTCCTTGTAATGCAAGGTTGATGTGTAACCAATTTGTTGTCACATTTTTATTTTTAAAAAGGTGTCAAATTTGTTATCCTGAATGAAAATAATCCCAACAATTATTTTTAATATGTTATGTACAATAATGTACTTCCAAGGAAGACACTAAATGTTAAAATGTTACATTATTTAAGTCAAACAAGGTATTTTGATGATTAAGAGTAGGAGGAAAGAAGAGGGGACTATGTGAAGTATTTTTTTTCCTTGCCTTAATTATTAGTTTTTTTTAATATGCACATATTTAACTACCATAATTTTTATTTTTATTTTTTTGCATCAAATTTTGATACTTAAAATTTATTCACTTTTTTATTTATTTAAAACATAGTTGAAGTTGGGATCAATGCAACTGAACATGGTAAGATCATGTGATAAGACTACTATTTTTCAAGATACCATATGTATTTATTAACATATCCTTCAATTAGATAATCGGGAAATGGTGAAGCAAAATACCCATCTAAAGTTTGCCTATTGTGCAATTGCAACAAATGGATAAACTATTAATATGACCAAATATCACATTTGTGGATGATTCAACACTTGCATCCATGCATGTATTTCATTTTTAGTTATGCCAAGGTGAGCTTACCCAAAAGGTTGGATGTTGTGTAGTTGCATGAATGCTAGTCATCAAATTGTCCATAAATTCTTGACATTCCCATGATGAAGATTTTCTAATTGTAGTTTGAAATCTCAACTATAAAATAAATTCTCTTATCATCATCATATAGTTGGGGGACACTTTTCCTTAAATTTACAAAATAGGTACATGAATAAAATAATAAGGTCCCATACATTGGTTGTTGGATAAAAACTATAAAATATATATTTTACAATAAGATTATATTTAGGTATGGAAAATGACCAAAATATTGTCAACAACAAAAAAAACCAATGATTTGATCCTCTTTTACATGCCTTTAACTTGTTGAAACTATTCATTTGGAACAAATGGATGTTGTTTGAATTTCTTTGAAATCTTTGGGAGATTAAAATACCATAACACAATAGTCAATATTGCAACAAAATGTTTTGCTATCTTTAAAGTGCATGTACTAAAATTTTCGGATGATTCGACATTCATGAAAAAATATGGTATTATACATGGTGTTTCATGGAAGTAAGTCCATGATATTTAATTATGTATACTATATCCCTAAACAATGGTTTTTGGTAAACACAATCATCCAATTTCATTGATCATTTGTTGAGTTTTTTTTGTTGCATGACTATTATATAAGTATATATGAAATATACTTCTAAGAATAAAATGTGACATAAATTTCATAAAACAAGGGTGATAAAATACCCTTTTTCATTGAGTGTCATTAAAGGTGTTCCTTCCATTTGGAGGTGGGCTGTAACATAGTTTTGGTGTTTATTATCATAGGAGGTCACTTTTGGCCAAAGATTTTGTCTTGTTGAAACTACATATGTCTCATGTGCCACTAGCCCAAATTCGTTGAGATGTACATGACCTTGCAAGTGGTTGTGGGCTCAATTCACCAATATGCAGCAATATTCATGTTATTTATAGTAAACAATGCAATTATAATAACAATGTTAATTGGTGAGCATGAACCATGTGGGTACCATGGTTCAAACCTTGGCAAAAAGATTGCACCACCTGATTGTGTCCATTGCAAGACTTAGGGAGTCAAATACTTTTCAAAAGCTTTTGGAGGCAATAACTTTATATGGTGAAAATTCATTCAATTAAAATTTATTGAAAGTGAAGTGCCTTCCTATACCTACATGCATTAGCCCAACTATAATACAATTTCTTAATTGAACTAATGACCAAAAAGAAACGTAGGTACCATAAATTTAAACCTTTGGGTACAACCATTTGCCACACAAGTAAAAGGTGTCAATGGAATGTGGGGTTCATGGATGGATTACTTTTGAGGATGCATCTACAGTTGTGGGTAATCTTGAGTGGTATATGTAGTTTCATATAGATGTGTTATGCCAACACTCAAAGGGAGTTTACACTTCACATCACATTCCAAATTGTATGATTTCCACTCTTGGATTTATGCCAAGGGCAGCAGGGTTTAGGGTTTAGGTGGAGCCCTAGGTCAGTGGGTATAATGCCTTGCTGCCAATGCTTTCCCCAGCATGTAAAGCGCTACTGTCATTTCCAGGGTGTACTCAAGGGCACCTTATAACCATGAAAGTTCATCCTTTCAGGTGAGGAACTTTTCAGATTTAGAATGTTCAATAGCTGTGCTTTATGCCAAAGGTAAAGCAATTGGGGGACGGGATCTCAGAATAAGGTGCCACCTTCGGCTCCACCTCCCATGGGCCCCTTATTCTGAGAATGCCCTCCCCATAAGGCTTTTATCCAATACAAAAATTGTAGAGCAAGCCAAAATGGCGAACATTAAGGAAGTCATATTGTCCAAAATGGCAAACACTAAAGAAGTCATATTGTCCACTGTACTGATGGGAATGCCTTCTGCGTCTGCATTTTGAAGATTCAATATTTTCCTCCCAAATTTATGTTCTTCATTTTATTTTTAAAATTTCAACATTTCTGAAAGTAATATAATTATTGTTGAAGCTGCCAGGCACTAAAGTAATGATGTTTTGTTTTGTTTTGTTTTTTCTTGGACATTTATCAGAAAACATATGATCTTCTGTATTGAGTCCAAATAGGGTTGATGTGACCACATACAAAACAGCAACAAAAGTAATGTCCGAGTTAATTAATTTCATGATGTAACTGGCTTCTTCTTGGTTTAATTATTATTAAACCAATCAAATGAGAAAATTGAATATATATTTGGATTGGTATATTGTGCTGATCAAATGACCTTCACAATAATACCCACGGCCAAAATTATATTTTTGCCTGAGTTCAAGGTTCGCTTATATTCCATTCATGCATACATTTTGGAGTCATTTCCTATATTACATTTTGCATACATTGAAAGGAGTCCTTGATTGCAGGTCTTTGTAATTGTGCAAAATATGATCTCATTTGCATTTGAAAAATTGTGTCTTGTAATATGCAAATTCTACTCCAAAACAGTAGTCAGGACAAAAGAAACAACCATCCAGGAGGCTCTTCTCCTACCATGGAACCCCAGAAGTTGCCACAAAGTTTTGCCACAAATCCACACTGCTACAGTCCATGCTGAGTGAGCTCTAGAGCTACGCAAATCTCCGTTTCAAAGTTTAGGTTGGTACCTTACTATGGAATTGGATCTGCAACCACCAATCAACTCTTATGCAATGAAAGTATCCTAATATTCTAACATTCAGACCATCAGGCATTTCTATCATTACCTTCTAACTGAGGCATTCTATTGCTTGTGGTCATGCCTCCTCCTCTTTAAGTAGAGTAAGGTCCATCCAGGTGTAAGATTCCAAGCCTAATCTCCACATACACTGGTTGTGTAGTCAAGCTGAATCACATCGCACGCTTGATCAATTTGCAGTGGACATCCTACCTTTCCCTTTTGTCCTCAAGGATCAAACCAAATGTATGCTTACTAAATAGCAAGTGAAAGGGATACATAAAATTATTGCACCATAATAAACTACTTACCTTCAAAACACCAGCCCAAAAAAAAAAAACAGAGATGATTCCTGTAAGTAATCCAATTCTGATGTTGGTCTTGAAGGCATCTCACTTATGGGAAGGCTTTCCATATGTGCAGAACACATTAATCTAACTTAAATGGAGAAGCAACCAGATCCACTAATGGTGAACGATCAATCCCCTTAACCAAGACTGTCTCTGTTCAGTGA
>Ga0209611_10004331_pt1 | contig 24326 bp, 13 predicted proteins | sample S1TSphgellanicum_3_FD_187693 | JGI IMG/M metagenome (GOLD analysis project Ga0209611, IMG submission 187693) | Host-associated microbial communities from peat moss isolated from Minnesota, USA - S1T2_Fc - Sphagnum magellanicum MG (SPAdes) (version 2) | ecosystem: Host-associated > Plants > Peat...
AAAAAAAAAAAAACAAAGAAAAGAATGAGAAAACAAAAACAAACGTCTGTGCACCACAACAATAGTATGATGAGAAAACAGAAGAAGAAGACTATTGCTTTTTCCCACCCCGAAAAAAAACGAAAGAAAAAGAAACGAGAGAGAAAAATAAGCACACCACAAACCACACTACACTACACTTACGAACCGGAGAAAGAGATCCAGAAGAAACTTGAAGGCAAAAGAAAACAAAAAAAAACAAAAGCGTAAAAAACAAAAGAAACAGCACGTCTGCAAACCGACGCAATAAAAGAGACAGTGAGAGAGGGCGGGGCGGGGCGGGGGGAAGACGAAGGGTTAACCATGGGTTACAGATCCTGGTACGCCAGATCATATAACTATGGTTGGAAATCAACCGGCCTGGTTATTACACGCCTGTTTACCGTTTTCCGTAACAGGCTATAATCCAGTACCTATCCAAATAGACGATACTCATCCAAATCTCGGTCGTGGAATGTCATCCATGAAGTCATTCCCTGTAAGCTAGTAATGTAGGTTGTACCCCCTAGTGGATAATTAATTAAAAGTCGGTTAAATTCAGCGTCACCCCCTGCCCCAAGGTAGCAAAATTACATATTCGAATTTACATTTAAAAAATACAATTTTCCAAAATGCTCCAAATTTTTAAAAAATCAATGGTTGAATTCTGTTTTAAAATATTATATATATATAAAAACATAATCATATTTTTTCGGTTAATTTAATTGATTTCTTTCTTGGGACTTAGTGGGGTTATCATAGTGAAGGAAAAACTTGGGAATAGCTTATGGGTTCCATATTAAACAAAATACCCCCTCTCTCTTTTCCCACAAGGGAAAGAGGTTGACTTGATAGGTTTGAAAGAGGTAGGTAATTAAATGAATTTAATATATATAACCTGAACATGAAAAGGCACATATTAATTTACCTTTTCATGTCCATGGAAAAGGGGAGGAGAAAGGTGTGACCTAGTTAGGCTTGGAAGAGGTAAATATGAATAGTATATGTAGATAATAATATTTTTTATTAAATATATTTGAGCATAAGTATTATGTTAAAAATATCATTTAATGATTAGTCTTATATAATTACCTATGGATAAGTGATTAAAAATAACATAAACAAGAGGTTTGAATTAACTACAAACGGTATAAACGATTAATATAGTTGATAAGGATGGATCGTAGAATGACATTTTTTGATATAGTGAGGAGCATTGTTATGTAGTGATAATCAACTAATCAATTAATTTAAAAAATGAGTTGGTTCCAATGTGAAAATTGATTTTCATTTTGAATAAAAATATTGAATGACATTGCATACAAATTGAATTGAACTGAATTTCAATTCAACTAAATTCAATTCCAATTCAATAATTGAATTAATATTCAATTGAAGAAAAAACTTAAAAAAAGAGAGATAAAAAAAGACATAATTTTCTGCCTCTTTATTTTGGCATGTGGAACCTAAAGTTGTCCTACCTAGACCAACTCCAATGAATCATGTCATTGGAATTATTACCTCTCACTAGTTAATATGCTCTTGATTTTCATAGGTTGACATGATCAAAAAACAATTTAAAAGTTAGATAATGTGCCAATTATAGTTTATCAACTTTGTGAAGGAACGAGAGATGGATTTGATAAAGGGATGCCCCTGAAATTTAAGGGTTGGGATCCAAACTAAATTGAATTGAAGTGAATTGTAATTCAAAAACCTTGTTATTTATTTCAACATAAGTATGAATATAAGCCAAATTTTATTTTTTCCAATTCAACATTCAATGCATCAAACATTGTGTTAAATTGTAAAATTATGTATTTTTAATTCTAACATAATTAATAGGCCCCTAGGTAATAATAAATAATAGGTCTATTTTTATCTGAGGATTTTTGAAAGATGATATTTTGGCTTGTGTCGAAACTTGAGATTAGTTATGGAGTTATAATCTCTTGAAGGATTTTGGTTTCTTTTAGAGGATTTTTTGAAGATTATATTTTTGCATGGTGAAATATTTGAATTTCCATAATTCTTCTTTTGCAGAAAGATACTGTTAAATGTAAATGGCAAGGCGACAGCGTGACACAGCCCTTATTGTTAACAGTGTTGAGCAGTGGTTATCAGAAACAGTAACCCCGATAACCGAAGGTTCTCACCGTGGTTCTCAAAGATGTGCGAGCTCCGGTTCTTTAAAGAATCAAGTACCCAGTTTAAAAAAATAAATAACCATGATTCTCAAAAAAAAATTTGAGAGTTAACCCTGATATATATTGTACCTCCCCCGACTTGTGTTCGACAAACATTCATGAAACCAAAATTTTTGAATTTTCGTACCCAATATAGGAACAAAAAAGCACAGGGTTAGGAACTTAGAGTTCAAGCGGTCGGTCGGTTACATACATGAATTTCCTAATGTCTCCACTTTACTTTTTGTCGTCCAAGTATGGTAACCCCTTGGTCTCAGATCTAGTTATTGACTAACAACTAGGGGACGGGCTTTTGTGGATTCCAACTTGAACATGCATTATTATATATTAGTTTGGATTGCGTTCAAATTGGTTTGTGGCTGGTGGTACGCCTTTGTACTTATGTATCCCGATTTTCGGCTTTGCATTACTTATGATATGGATTTTACAATCAATACATGTTGTGAAGTAGCCTACAGAGACCTTAAATGTAAGCCCGACACTGACAAGGAAAAGCAACCGTGACAACTAGTGACTATGTGTTAGCAAGGGTTTTTTTTTTTTTTTTTTTTTCCTCCTGAATTTTGTGATGTTCAGAAAGTTTACAAAAATATCCAGAAAAATTAACAAAATTTTTCAAATTTACAATACAATATAATAATTTCCAAAAAAATTGATCAAAAGAACAACAATTTTTTCCCCAAAAAAAAACACCAAAGTGAGCAATAAAATATTCATGATGGGCCTTAAAGGACCCAATCGAACCAATGGTCCACCAAAGCAACATTCATTGAAATCTTCTTATAGTTGTGGATGAAACATGAAAACCCTAACCGAGTTGATATTAGGTTTCACCCTCATAACTTATCCTTGACAAAAAAAATCTCTTGCAGCTAAGTACATATGTAGGTAGGTAGGACAAACAATAGGCAAGTAGCTACTAAGTAATTATAGGCATGCATGGATAGAGTTAATATGTAGATGATGGCCAATGGGTGGTTGATAGGTAAGTAGTAAAAACCATGGTTAGCTAGCAAACTGGAACCCAATGGAAAAGTATTTTCCTGTCCACCCATCATCCATCATCCCCCATGGTGCATTCATGACTATTGGTTCTTTGTGTATACATAAGTGAATGTGATATTATTTAGTGGGAATTTGGAAATTTTTAATACTTATTGTTTGAGAAGTAGATATTAGCGGTTTTAAAATATATATTTTCTTCATATTTTTTCAGTGTGAAAAATGGGTTTATGATGAAAGATCCATATGTCCCAAGCCAAAAATAAATAAAATTGGAGACTTTAAAAAGTTGTTCCCAAGGTTCCAAACCATGTACACAAAGTCTTATATCCTCTCATCCCCCATCCCACAAACAAAGGAAAGGATTATACATGAAAGTCAATGGGTGTTTACAATTTGTATCAAATTTTTGCATTGCCTATGTAATTGGGAAGACAGGTTTCATTCATTGGTGATGGTAGCTTTAGTTACAATACATGCATATTTTACTTAACTTACATTCGTTGAACTCCCCCTTAAACAATCTCCAAATATTAATAAACTTGGACTAAGTATGGATTATGACCTCTTTTTGGGTACCCTAATTATTATTTTTTAATAAAAAGAACAATTTGACAAACAAACTTAAAATGTGGATCAATGTTTTATTCCTTTCTAATAACTTAATTTCTTTCATTGTAGTTTCAATGGAAGTGAATAATAATTCATCTATTATATAACTTATATATTATTGTTTGGATGTCTACTTGTGTTTGAAAGACATGCATATGGAAAGGCACACACATCATGTGCCTTTTTATAGAAACAAAAATCAAATTCAAACACCTCCTTCATCTTATAAATTATTACTAGAATTTAGTTCTCATTTAAATTAATGATTTTTAACACAATATCAACACCATCTGAAACTATTCAAATAATTTCGTGAAAATCATTTGATGAATTTGGTGAATTAAATTAAATTGAAATAGAGTTAATTTGGATAAATATGATCTAGGAAGTAACAACTTTGCAAAAGATATTGATTGTTAATATTGCAACATTAAAGAAAACATATTATGATCATGGAACATTGATGAACATAAATAAAAGCAAGAAACCAATGGTTGTAAAACATTGCAAGGAATTGTTTTTTTTAAATGATCAAACAACCTTTTTTCTTTTTTTTTGTTTGGAATTATGAAAATGATGTAAATGACAAAATTTACCAAGATACAAGGTCACATAAGGAGGTGGGAAGCAAAACAAAGGGAGAAATAGAAGTTTTAAAATGTGTGAATTTAATGCAACCAATCAACTATGCACAACAAGATATCATATCATTTTACACACATTGTCATGATATTGCCATAATTATATGTAATTCATGGCCAATTGTAATTGAAGCAAACAATGAAATTCAAATCTCTATGAAATTGTTATTGCGAAATAGTTTGAATTTCATAAACAAATAATGAAAGGTCATATTATTTTGCAAATTGATACTACATATATCTTGAATCTAATGTTTTTACTCATATATATATATATAGTCTAAAAATGTGAATGTTCAAATATGGTAAAAAAATATTTGTATTAATGATATATCACATACAAAGGATATGGAACCATTTGCAATGAGTGATAGTTTCATTTAAAGTTGTATCTATTCACAATGAATTTCTTATGGCGTGTATGCAATGTCATTGGAATACAACTATCCTTCTAATGAACATGAGCAAACATATTGAACAAAAATAAAATGTTATGTAATTTTTTTAATCATTTATTGAAACATTACCATTTTTTTCCCAGTGTGAAATATGTAAATAAATTGCAATATATATGTATGTAATATAAAGTTGACCATGTGATTAATAAAACACATGAAGCCTAATTGAAGTGTACACATCATTATCCCTTAAGCTACTATACTCTATAATGAATCTAAACACAATATCCTAATTGCCTTGGTAGCCAATGCCAACAAATGCTTCTTCCTTTTCCATTGTGTATAAATGAATAAAGTTTGTAACCTTACCTTCGACAAGCCGTTAAAGAATGGGCAATTAAGGATGTAAAATTTGTTCAGATGAATAAACAAATTAAAATTGCCCATTCATCACACCGGATAATGGCAGCCCTGTTTGCTCTTCCATGCTTTTGAGGTCCCCGCACTTAAGCCACCACCCTTGAGGTGGGACCTCAAAAGATGGAAGAGTGGAGAGGGTTGCTATTATCCTCTACATTACATTGTTGTTGTTCCAATAAAAGATCGATCATATTAGCTGCTCTTTGTCATCCTCATATGAAAATCAACTAAAATTTCCAAATTTTCAAGAAATTTTCTATAGCTACAAGTAATTTTGAAATTCAAAGCTTCTTGAGAAGTGCCCTTGCTTTTGTGACCTAGGGTAAACTGGCCTATCATCAATAACTTGCTTATGATCGAACACTTTGGCAAATCTTTCTCAATTCTTCTCCATTTTGAGTGATTTAAAATGTTATAAGAGCACCTTGTCAAGCTCTACAAATCATCTATGAAATGCAAAGCCAAAAGAGCAGTTAAGAAAATAGACTTTTTCGAATTGCAAAATGCATTTTTTTCACTTTTTTTTCATTTTGACCACTCCTATTTTCAAACCTCATAACTTTTTATTTTATATTCATTTAAAATGATTTTAAGTGCTATAGGAACATCACCTGAACTTTTACGAATAATCTTTGAATTTTAATAGCAACAAAGCAACATACAAAGATTTTTTTGAATGTTTAAGAACCAGCCTTTGTAGCATTCAGGGGTGTATTTTTTTTAGTTCTTGATTCCCTCTATTTTGGAGCTGTAACTTTCTCAATTCTATTTAATTTTTGATGATTTATAGTGTTTCACATGCTCAAGTAGGAGGGGTTCAAATTTGTTTTGACACCAAGAAGAACAAAGCCATCCCCTTGGATCTGGCTTGCCCTGAGCACTTAAATGTTTGTTACCAGCTGGTTTACTCTATAATGTTTAACTCACATAAGACACTTTGCAAAAAAAACAAACAAATAATTAATTAATTAATTAAAAACTTGCCTTAAGAACTGGATGTATAATTTCTCATCTATATGGATGCATTTTTTATAGAACATGCTCATCCATTATAAGCATAATAGTACTCCAGATGTCATTTATACATTGAATCAAGTTCAAGCCAAATTTTTATGCCCAAATCTTCCAACAATATGTGTAATTTCTTTTCCCTATGGGCAGAGCCAATCAACAAGGCACTGTTTCTTTTACATGAGAGAAAAAGTGATCTCTTCAAAGCAACCAAGCCACCTGGCCAAGCCAAAAACGTGCAACAATTTCCTTTGCTTTCGGAAGTGAGTATGAATTTTCATGGCCACTTATGAATGGATCTCAACTCCCAATGGGGAGAGGGGCCCTCTCGTAGACCCCCATCCCAAGTCCACAAAACACTAAAATGGGGGGCCATGGAAAGAAGCAAGAAACTAGACTTCCCAATGTGGGACACACCACCCAAGCCCATGCAATTCATGCCTCTTGTTGTGTGTGTGTGTGAGAGAGAGAGAGCAAGAGGGATCTTCAACCCTTCACCTCCTTGAAAGGAAAGAGAAAGAAAATTCGCACTTAATCACAAGAATTTACTTGAGAGTAAACCTTTTGGTAAAGGATATAGACCATCATAATGTGTGGTTTTCTAGTGGGAACAACGTGGGGAACATATTGGGAACATCCCAACAAACCATGTGTGAAATTGATGGGAACACATTGAGCATCATATGAGAGACTTTGGTAATTTTTCTTGCTTAAACAAGTTATGAGCTTGTTTTAAAGTTGATAGGTTTAGGGCCCTAAGCTTTATTGGCCTCGCCTTGATAATGTGTTTAGATTCATTATAGAGTATATAGTAGCTTAAGGGATTTTGGCCCCTAGGTATTAGGTCTATTTTTCTATGAGGATTTTTGAAAGATGATATTTTGACTTGTGCTAAAACTTGAGATCAGTTATAGAGTTATAATATCTTGAAGGATTTTGGTTTCTTTTAAAAGATTTTTTTCAAGATTATATTTTTTCATGGTGAAAACTTTGAGTTTCCATAATTTTTCTTTTGTCTTAAGATTACTTTTTAATGTAAATGGCAAGGCCACACAGTGTGACACACCCCTTGTTACATTAGGACATCTCCAATGGCATTTTACACAATACATTGCTCTTCAGGCCCATTCCATAGTACATAAAAAGGACAAAGCCATTGCACATGAACGAGTTGTCGGTTGGTGTTGTAACCTGTAACCATATCTCATGGCTATGTTATGAGATAGTATGGGAAGATTGCAAAGTATGGAAAAGCTTTTCTAGATGAATTTACATTTTGCATATAAGAAGTTGGGGAAGGAGGATGAATTTTTTAAATTTATAAGTGGGTGAGTACGAGGAACACATCTCTTGTGCATCAATCATACATCATTATTTATGTACATATATATGTGTGTGTGTGTGTGTGTTTTTTTTTCTGCTCTTTTGATTTTTGCCTAGATTAATACTCCTCCTTTCTTTGATCATGGTATTGTGCTTAATTTTGATACAACCTGATTCAATCTTAAACTGGATCAGGCTTTCAGATGTTTCTGAGAGATCTTCAGCATCAAAGGTTCTATCAAACCCAAACTTATTATATATATATATGTAAACCAAAATTGAAGATTCGTTTCAAAATTCAAGAACCACACAACATCGGTGCATATTGTTATCGTTGGTATTAGGATGTGGGCTATTCGTTACTACAAAAGCAACTTACAACCCAAGGGAAGCACACAAACATTACATCTATATGTAACTTGAGGTGCATTCACACCTAATGTTAAGTGAAAATTTAGGTGGCATCAATAGGTGGCACCCAATGTTAAATTTGTGATTGTTTAATATTAAGTGAATGTTAACTTAACATAAAATTTTAACGGCAAATAGGTTTAGGTCCTAAATGACTAACTTGGTGTTAGGGGACTTAATACTAGAGTCCTTAACACCAAGTATGAATGCTTCTTTATGCAACTTAGGACCTGAAGGACTTATTTGCATTTACCCTGGCTACATTGTTGACGGTTCTCTTCCAACTGGAGTTGAATTCAACCTTCGGGTTTAGGTCAAGTGGCATCAAGGTTGGCCTTCAATTGTGGAGTTTAGGGTTCAGACTTCAGGCATTCAGACTCTCTCGGTCGAGAGAGAGAGAGAGAGCAAGAGACAGACCTGAAAAACAAAAGGTCAGAGAATAATGCATCTTTTCACAGGCTTGTACTTCTCCTCAGATGTCTGGAATAATTTGTGAATTACTTCACCATGTAAGTGGGGCATGCACCTCTCTGACTCTTGACATGAAGTCCGCCACAATTTTTGCTTTGGCCCCATCATCCATCATCCCCTGGATGCCGAAGAACATACCAAGGTTGGCCCGGTTATCAAAAATGACCCGGGTATCAATCAGGTTCTTAATAACTTGTTTGTCAAAAAATTTTGAAAGTTGGTTTGTGAATCTACTCGTCAGATTAATAGCATTCGAAGAGCTGGGCGGACTAAACTAAACCTTAAATTTTTACCCGACATGAGCATATTAGAACAATAGGTCCTCGATCAAGGTGGGTATTTGAGAACCAACCCTTAAAGCATAAGAAGCAAAATTAGTATCAAATAATTGGGTAGGTTGATAACTATGGGTATTACTTTCAACAAATGAAATTGATAACATGTGGGTCTAATCTTTTTTTTTCTTTTTTGATATTGAATTAGAGTAATTAGTAATAACCCAAATGCCTTATCATTATTTCCATTTATTAGTGACAAAACGAATGCTGACTACATGAACATCATTCATTGGGTTACATATCAGAATGAGCATTAGCCTTCATCCCCTGCCCCCGCCCCCCCTGCACCCTCTAAACCCTAGACCCCAAACAGATAATGAACTTCCCTAGTATAGGGGCCAGCTTCAACAGATGTCTGCTGGATAATTAATTAATTAATTAAATTTGAAGATTCTGTGTTGAGAAATACAGTATTTCTGAATATTTCCAAATATTCTCTATTTCCCTTTTATTTCAGAAAAAAAAATTATTTGGAATTTTTTTTGAAAATTGCAACATTTTCACAAAATAATACAATTAGGGTTGATGCTCCCGCAGGAAAGCCTAAGAGCAACTAGCAAAAGAGAAGTTGGCTTGCCAAAGGAGTGTGGAATTTAGTTCAACACAACTCTCAAGAAGGGGTGTGTCACAGAGTGGCCTTGCCATTTACATTAAAAAGTATCTTAATTCAAAAGAAGAATTATGGAAACTCAAATATTTCATCATGCAAAAATATAATCTTCAAAAAATCCTCTAAAAGAAACCCAAAATCCTTCAAGATATTATAGTTCTATAACTAATCTCAAGTTTCAACACAAGCCAAAATATCATCTTTCAAAAATTCTCATATTAAAATAGACCTATTATTTATTACCTAGTATGGGCCAAAATCCCTTAAGCTACTATACTCTATAATGAATCTAAACACAATATCCTAATTGCCTTGGTAGGCAAGACCAACAAACAAAGGTGATTTCCCAAAGTCATAGCCTTCTGAATAGAGAGTCTCCAGCTGCAAATGAATGGCTAAAGGAAGAGTTTGAACTCTTGAACCCTAGAGGGCCTTCTCGATAACATGAAGCAAACTTCAACTCTGTGTCATAACTCCCACATGTCATCAATTCTAGACTTTCTTGCCAAGGCGTTGAAGGAAAAATGTGACTAGCCTTTTTTGGCCATCACAAGTGCTTAAGTGAAGAGCAAGAAGATTGAATGAGGACTTTGGGTTTAGGGTTTAGGGCCATGCATGTGGGGTTAAATGATTGTTGCTCCAAACAAATACCATGGTTAGCTCTTTCCCTCTTCTTTTTTCTCACACACTCTTAGATTTGTTCCCCACACTATCAACACTAAGTAATAGATTCACATAAACCAATTCTCTAGTTTCAATTAACAATTCAATTGCAAACAATTCGACCCCAAGTGCACAAAAATGAATATGAGAAATGAAAGAACAAACATAACATGGGTGGTCACATGATGACCATAAACATGGTCACATGTTGATTTGTGGCATTTTTCTTGGGTCTTCAAAATAGAAAATGAACTTCCAAGGACTACTTCAAAGAGTTTCCCATAACAACACAATAATGAAAACCTTATTCATACTAAACTTGGTTCTATGAAAAAGAGATATTTTGCAAGGTAACTTCACATTCTCCAAATAACGGTGTTTTTGTTTTCTTCTTAATATTTTGCTAATCTTCATTTGCCCACAATTGTTCCCACAATTAGATTTTGAAAAAAGTCATATACTAAATTAGTGATGTAGATGTCTAAAGATCATAAAATGGAAGGTTGTTGACTTAAACCATCTGACACCCATCATGGGGTGACAAACTTCACATGTGACAATAGATATGGATTGATTAACTTTAGGCCAAAATTTTCAAAAAAATCATAAACTCACAACTTGGGGCAAAACATTATATTTTGTTACCAAACATGCATTCACATGCATAATGCCACATATAGGTGCTAAATGTGGTATTTGGCTTATATGATATTTAAGGTTAAAAAAGGCTTGGGAAATTGAAAACATTTTAAACTATATACCTATCATTTTGTATCAGTTTGCCACTCGTTTGTAAATTGTATTTTTTCTTTGGAATTTGCAATGAAGATGATGAAGGCTCTTGAATTTTGTTGGACATGAAACTCACCCTTCCATGTCAATTGCTTTGGAAACAAATGGCAAGAAATTTGCAACCCTTTTCATGCCAAGATACTATAGGGTGCACTTCAATTTTGAATAAGGTGAATGGAAACCTTGTATAATAAAAAATAATGTTTCTAGCCTAGGTGACACCTTGCTTCAAATTCTTACAAAATATCAAAGCTTTGAAAACCTTTGAAAGGGTTAGTGGTTTTTCATGGATCAAATTGGTGATTTGTGAAAATTAATTTTGGCAATTGAAATTTTTTATTTGTTCTTTGGGTAAAATCATAGTCAAAGGAACCACTCAAATAAATGCACTTTTTTTAAATTATTTTTTATATGTTTGAAAAATCAAAAGGGAAACATAATAATTTGGATTGTCATAATTTGTTTGGAATATTTTCCATTAATTCCAAAATTCAATGCTCGAAGCTTGACACAAATCAAAAATGTTTTTGCATGTTCAAAGCATTCAAACCTTGAGAATGGATAGTCCTTGTTTTTCTAAACATCCTTTTTTTCTACCAAATGTGCATCATCCATTTTGACAATTGAAAAGGATTTTAACATTGATGATTAAAAGAGCAAAAGGATTTGAATTAATGAATTTTTTATATATAATTCATTTGAGCACATTTGGTTCAAAAATGTTTTTGAACCAAAAAATTATGGATTTTGAAATTTTGATTTTAACAAAAATTATTCATATATATGTGATAAAAAGAATGAATGCATAATATACATGATATAAAATTAATTTGTTATCAAATTTTATTTATATTTAAAATGCAATGTTAAATGGGGTATTCAAAATACAAAATTTTAAGTTATAAACCAATGTAGAAATGACATGTGTCATGTGTAAAAAAAACTTTTACCTTGGTGCCCCTAGCTCCTTTGATTGAAATTTCATCCCTTGGGGGATGGAAAAACCAATTATAAAATATAAACAATGGGCAATTAAGAACCCCATGTTTGGCCATTTGTCATTTATGTAAATCAAAATGGTTTCAAAATGTCTTAAGTTTTAGAAGGTGTTAACATATCCATGATTTTTTTCCCAAAAAAAATGAAAAGGAAATTCATATGGTTGTTTAAGTTTTTATTTGTTTGGCATTATGAAAAAAATGGGTGTTTTACAACTGACATTGCAACTGAGTTTTGAACTACAATGACCACTTGCAACTCATTATATATATGATGCAATTCAATTGCAATTTTATTGAAACAACTCATTTTCAATTACTATGCGATTCCACTACAACTATAGCCATAATGTCATGTTAACATTATTAATTTTCATCCATCCATTAAAATTTGACACGTGGCATAATAAAACATTTGCCACATGACATATTAACTAAAATTTTTAAAATAAAAATTTAAAAATATATTTTAATAATTAGGTAGGTTATTACATAGCCATAGGTAAGTAGGTTGGTAGGTACTAGGACCTACATACCTACACTACATACCTACTTACCTACCTACCTACATAGGTAGGCAAAAAAATAGGAATTATTTACTTATGTAGGTAGTCAAATATGTAGAAAAATATAAAACTAAGTGAATTAAATAATATTTATACAAATATTTTATTTTATTTATTTATTTTCTTTAAGTTTTAAGCTTTTTTGAGTTCATCTAAAAATGGCAAGTGTATTTTAAAATGGAAATGTAAGAGAAGACACGTTTTTTATATAATTTGTGCCATGGGATTCGAAAACAAAACATACAGGTTAGATCTTTTAGTTGTTTTTTTGTTGCAAATTAAGTTGCAACTATAAAAAAACTTTCCCACATGATTTGTGTTTTTTTTCATTATGTGATTCATACAATTAAATTAGTAATTATCTAATATTTATATATGTGAATTAATTGTTCAATCATTAATCTGAAAATTTAATCAATTTAGTTCAAATTAATTAATTTGATTCTATCTGAAATAAATATCTAAAAACTAACTTTTTGAACTAAATATTCAACAATTAATTATTTGGATCAATTATTTGAATTAATTAACCAATGAACTAGTTATTTACATTAATTATCCTAATTCATATAATTAATCATTTATTATCTGAAATTTTAAAATGTGTCACTTGTTATTTGGGTAATTAACTAGCTAATTATTTGAATCAAACTGATTTATATTTTTTAATTAATAGTTAATTATTTGATTTAATTAATAATTTCATAATAATTAATAATTAATAAATTATTGACAAATATTTCATTACTAAGCGTCAAAACTTAAATATGAATTTGCGTAAAAACTATGAATGTATAAATAAGCATATCCATATGTACACCCAAAGTGGATTTTAGTATAATATACACATTGCTTTTAATTTCACATTCATATTAATTATATGTATCCAAATAATTAGTTTGTTAATGAATTTAGATAATTAATGATCTAGTAATTATTAATGAGATAATAATGATTTTAATTAATTCAATTAATTCATTATTAAATTTCCCCAGTTTAAATGAATATTTATCTAATTATTATTTCATGAATAATTATTTTTTCTATACATCCATAATATTTAGTTTAATTAGCATAATTAGTTAATCAATTAATTATATGAATACACTTATTTATTCATATTAATAGTCAATTATTCAGTATAATTAATAAGTTCATAATTATTAAATGTATTAAATGCAATTAATATTTAAGAGTCAAATTATTTAAATAATATTTTTTATAAAATATTATATATGAATTTGCATCCTTATTAAGTTATAAGTTGTTGCACAATAATCACAATATAGTTGAACACTAGTAATTCAATAGTGGCACACTAGTTTCCCTACTAGTTGTATCAATGGGAATCATAATTGAAATACAATTGCAAATGTATTCCATAATGGTTAATTTAAATGTAGACACACTGCATGATCGCATGTATGTACATTGTACATTAGTTGTAACATAGTTATTGCTTTAATGTCATATTCAAAACAATTTTAAAATAATTATCACATGCGACTACTATACAAGTCTTTAAAAAATCAAACATGGTTGACTACGGATGTATGTATGATGCATACAAATTATTATATAAAAAACCGATTTTCAACTCACTTACAATTATAATATAATTAACTGATTTTGTGTCTTAACAATTTATTTATTAATTCCTTGTATTTCCAAAGGGTAGTTGTGTAGTAGTTGTAATACCAAAAGGATAGTTGCAAAATAGTTATATGTGAGTTCTTTTTTGAGCTCTAGTTGTAAGGTATTATGGTTTCGGAAAACACAATTTCTCATCATGTGGCCTTGAACATATAAAGGAAGGAAAAATCTCCACAATTTTTTTTTCACCTTTTCAAGATTTAGAAAACTATGTGACGGTTCTGTACTATTGGATTGCAATAAGTGAAATCTGGAAAGGTTTCCTTGAAAGCAAATAAATGTCTTTTATTGGTGGCCTCATCCTTTCAACGTGCAAATAATTTTTTTTGCATTTCCTCCTAGAACTAAGCTTCTACCAACTCCCATCACTCATAAGGCTTAACATTGGCATCATCCATCTATTATTTGGTATGCAATACATTGAATATACCAAGTCCTCATATTCCTCCAATCTTTTTTTAACATGTGATGGGTCCAAATCCTTGTTCCTCTCCAACAAATCATTCAATTTTGCCTTGGTTTTGTGCATCTCCTACTTCAATTCATTTACGTCTATAACTATTTGCTCTTTAATTTTCTCTACATTTTGCCTAATAAACTCCTATGTTGCAACCATGTTGTTGAATTGAAAAATTTGTACCGTCATCCTATCCATTGTTTGTTTTCTAGTTTCCTATTCCTATAGCTATAGTTGTTTCTTTCTTTCCAAGCTTTCAACCTTATGTTTATACTTTATTATTGTTTTTTTATATGAATGGTTTGTTTTGGTTCATGTTTCTTCCTTTTGCCTTAATTCCATGCATTCCTTCTTTAACTCTCGAAATTCAAGCAACTTTTATTTCATCTCCCTATTTTCGGTGGCTAGTAGTAACATCTTCACATTGACTTTCTTCTCCATCTCCTTCTTTTTTTTATTCCAAATTTGCATATGTTGTTTGTATTCCTCATACCCTTAATTTGTTTCAATAATCCCTTCTTCTCCTCTTCCATTGTAATTAATATGGTGTTGAGTGACTTGACTTCCAAACCTAGATTACCGATCTTCAAAGTCACAATTGCCATTATTTGAACCATTCTAACATTTTTGCTATTACCCAATACTTCTTTTGCCAACTCCTCTACAGACTTTTGTGTTAAATTCTATGGTGTCTCTTCCTTTAATGTATCGTCTAGTGACATTCCCCTATCCCGAATCTATAAACCCAAATCCATATCCAATCCCTGCCCTTCTACTAATCTTGGTCTACTTTATGATAACACGATGGCAAGTGGTCTAAAATCATGCACTATTGGTCCTAGTACTTCCATCTATTGTTCTTGAAAAGAATGTGATTATTGTTGTTCCATTTGTGGTTGTGGGAGTTGTTTCTCCATTGGAATCTCTTCATGGACTACCATCTAAGCATGAAAATCATACAAATCATCCACTACATCATATTGTATTTGTTCGTTTTGCTCTTGTAATGTTGTTATTACTTGAAATGATCTGATTCTTTCTAATTTCATTTGTTGTGACTATTGTCTCTTCTCTTAGTCCTATTTTGAGCCCTAATGTCTATGTGGTTTGGTAAGAACATGTTTGATAACTATTCTTGGAACTATAACCCCTAGTGGTCTAGTACTTCCACGCATTACTTTTTGAGGCCTAGCATCCTCTTTCGATTTTTTCATTGTGTTGATCCTTCTTTTGCTTCAGTTGTGTTCTTTTTTTACAAAGATTTTGGACATCCCATTGTTGCTCCCTTTTTGCTATCCAAATCCTGCTGTAATTCCTTTTTAGACCTCTTGGATTTCTTTTGAATGTTGTCTTTTTTGCTGAAACTTTAGAATCCTCCTTAAACATATACATGAACAATCTCTCCAAAATAAACATCGAATGACAGATTTCCTTCTTGTCCTTTTGTTTTCCGCATGTCTGCATTTTCTCTTGCATCCTGATCCATCTATCTAGCTCATTACACAGATTATTGAATATGATATATGACCAATCTACTTTAATCCCATCCTCTACCTCCGTGAACGTTAATTCATTCTTGTTACTCACGTAATTTGCCTTCTCCATTTGATAAATTGCAAATAAATTGCAAGACATCTAACATTAATTGGCAGTTTAAACTTCTTAACATTCCACTGGTGCGCATTAGTGTAAAGGGGTTTCATGTCATGTTTGTACAACAATTCTTCTACTACGGCTTTGGTCACCTATCCCTTAGGATCCTCAACATAACCACTCTAATAAACACTAAAAACATCAACCATTAACTACTTGTTAATGACATACCTTATATTCCTGTTACTAAAATAAATCTCACATCCATTGATCACAAAAACATTCAAGAATTCACATCATGGTTTGGTTCTTTCCATTCAATGGCTAGCAATGTGATTAACCCCACCTTATTAGCCCAGACTTGTTATGTGTTTCCTAGTTGTTTCCACACCTCTAGTCTTTCCACTCCTCTAGTCTTTCCACTTGGTTAGAATAAATTTGTTTGGTGGGTGTAAAGAAATATATGTTCTCATTTGGGATGTTAATGCCCCTTTTATCCAAAATTTGTTAATCCGTCTTCCACCATTGAATTTTTCTATATGTTGGCATGAATATTAGTAAGTTTGACAAACTTGATTGAAATGATGATGGAATCATGAATTGTTGTTCTGCCATCTATGGTTGCACTATTGTATGTGGATTTTTTATGGTTTGACCAACTTCTATCATAACTTCAAAAAAATTTGAACCACGCCAACACCTTCTTTTTTGTCTTCTTTGTTAGAATCATGGATCTCCATAGGTTTGTGCATTGTTGCACCAAGTCCCATTACCACTTTCACTTGCCTTTTGAAAATTTTGCTTTGCAGCCTCTCCACTAGTCTTGTCATCTTTTCAATATCTTCTGCACATCTAACCACTTCACTGATTTCCTTTGTGAATCATTCCCCTCCTCACACTCGGATGATGATGGTGATGCCAAAGGTGAAATTACTTTTAGCAACACAATGTTGTAAACTAGTTCGTTAGCCTATCTCTCCAACTTCATTTGGAATTCCTTTTATTTAACAAGAACTTATGTTGCGTAATGTTCTTCCTCAATTTGTTGTAGTCTTTCACGTTCAACAACCTTCTATGCTTCTTTCTTTCTTGCAAGTATTTATATTTTTTCTATTGCACACTCTTCATTCATACTACAACATTCCTCAAAAAACACTAAGATGTTCTAGAGCAACTTTGAATGTATGAAATTTCAACAACCATTCTCTTCATTTTCCTTTTCGTTTAGGGTAGCCTACTATTTTTTCATTAATTGTTCATCTTGTTCACACGCTTCATTCCTTTCATGATGGCCTTGTTCATGTATGTCCATATGGAATTACTTATTTTTAATCAATGGTTTGGATGCACTCTAATCTTCTTTATTCATGAATCCAAATGTCATTGGCACCATCTCCTTTTTCATCTTTCATCATTTTGCCATGTATGCTACAATTTTTTCTAACTCAATTGTATCATTATTTGATTTATTAGTTGAATTAAACAAATTTTTTAATGACTCATTTGAATTATTTGTGGTCCAACACATCAGATTGTTATCGTGAATTGGTAGTCATCATGGTTTTATTTCATCATCTTCATCTTTATCTATACCACTTTCTTCATGAACTTCTTTCCATGGTTGATTTATAATTTATGGTTCCTTTGAGTAAATTGGTTTTTGTACCTAAAAGTTTTGCACCTTTGAAACAATAAATTGGTATGGTTTCAGCTTATTGATATTAACCAACACATGGTTAGGTTCAAAGTTAATTAATGTGACCAATAAAATTATATTATTAAGTAATACATATTGTACCCTATACGGTCCAAAGCATTTTTTGGTGAACTTCCCCAAATGTGACTTACTCTTTTTTGGAAACCACAAACAAAATCCCCAAACTTAAATTGTTTTTTTGTATTCTTCTATTGATTCCACAAAGTTCTATTCAATTGTTAAATTCTTAATTTAACCTCAAATTGTAGTTTGTCCTCTTGCAATTTTTCTAACTTTGACACTTTACTTGTTAATACCTTCACTAAATTTCCTTCTATATGGTTACTACCAATGATTAACAGAATGTATTCTATAGGCATTAAAGGATGTAAACCATACACTAATTCATATGGTGTGTACCTTGTAGCCACCTTGTATGTTGTTCGGTAAGAAAATAAAATTGTAGGTAGATGTTCATCCCAATTTATTTTATTTTTAGTAACAAATTTGGTCAATAATGTTCCTAATACCTTGTTAGTGGACTTTACTTGACCATTCCCCTATGGGAAATAAATAGTAAAACTAACATGTTTCAACAAAAAATGATTTTTCAAATGTTTTATAACATCATTTATAAATGCATCCCCTGATCTATTTCTATAGTTAGTGGACATCCAAACCTAGTAAAAATTCATTCATATAAAAACTTTGTTGTTACTATTACAATATTTGTCTTTAATGTTCTTGTCTCCACCCATTTGGTTGGATAATCTATGGCCACTAATATGTACTTATTTCTTGTATACCATCTTGTTGGTTTAATTGGTCCCACAAAATCCAAGCTCCATTTCATGAATGGTTCTTATAGAAAAGTTATTACTAACTTGGCCAAACTTTGTGTAGCCAACCTTCTAATGCACTAACATGCATCACATGATTTATAGAAATCACTAACATTTTTATACATTATGAACCACCAGTACTCTCCATCCAAAATTTTCTTCTATGTGATCCTAGTTGCAAAGTGCCCTCCTACTGCTCCCTCATGTAATTCCTTCATCACCTTTTGAGCTTCTATGGTTGACATACATCTCCTCAATCTATTGTCTTGCCCCATCTTATACAAAACCTCATTCTTCATTATTAAAGGTTTAGCCCTCCTAACTAACTGTTGTTTTTAGCTTGTTCATAAAGACTCTTTCATCTATCATGTCTATAAAAACATTTTGACATCATTCAACCATTCTAGTTATGTGAAAAATAAACTAGCATATGTGGTCTATTTTTGGACTTTTGAGGGTTTTGTGACATCAGGTAACCAAGACAAAACATCTACAACTAAATGAGTTTTGCCTAACTTGTACACCATTATGGAATCATACCCCAAAAACAACAATAACCACCTAGCTATTCTACTTGAAACCTATGGTTTGTTTACCAAGTAAATTAAAGCCATATGATCAACATAAAACACAAATTTATTTCCCATCAGATAATGCCTAAACTTATGCAATGCAAAGACCATAGCTAAGGCTTCTCTTTCTGTGGTACTATAATTTAGTTTTGCACTATTAAAAAGTTTAAAAGCATATACTACTAGTTGATTACTCTTCCTTGTTATATTCTATGTTAGTAAAGTTCCCACAACCAATAATGATGCATCTATGTGAACATGGAACTCCACATCCCACTTTGGTGGTATTAAAATCAATGCTTTAATATACTTCTACTTAATCAGCTCCCAAGCTTTCTAACACTCCTCTGTCCATAGAAATGTTTTTGTCTTCTTTGTGAGCTTTGTAATTGGGACCATGATCACTACAAATTTTTTAATAAAACATCTATAAAATTGTGCCATACCATTGAAAACTTGAATCTATTGTGAATTCCTTGGTACAATAATGTTCACTATGGCTTGGATTTTCTTTAGATCAAATAACTTGCCTTCCTTTAAGATAATAGATTCAAGAATCATTTTAGTGAACACCATAATAACGCATTTCTCCAAGTCTAAATTGATGTTGTATTCTTTGCATTTTTGAAAACATAATTTGAACTTTTGCAAATGAGTTTCCATATCATTGTAAATTGTAAAATCATCTATAAAAATCTTCATAAAAGTATCGAAATACTCTTTGAATGTTTTTGTGATTGTTCTTTGAAATTTTCGAGGTCCATTTTTCATTCGAAAAAACATTATTTTCCACATGAATGTTCCCCAATCTATGACAAACACAATTTTATATTTGACCTTTAATGCTATATAAATTTGATGATATTCAGAATATTTGTCCAAAAATGAATATGCTTCAAACCTTGCCACTATGTTAAGTACTTCATATGTGAATGGTAATGGAAAAAGGTCCTTATTAGTTGTTCATTCAACTTTCTAAAGTCGACAAAGATTCTGAGCCTCCCATTTTTCTTTGGTACTACAACAATTGGTGACAACTACGTAGCCTCCTCCACAAGTTGTATGAACCCTACTACCAACAATTTATAAACATTTTATTTGATTACTATTACATAATTTGGATTCAATCTATACATGGCCTAATGTGCTAGTGGTATGGTTGTGTCCAATTCAATTTGGTGGTGAGCCAACTTTGGTGGAATGCCCTTTAGATCTTTGTACGTCCAAGCAAAAACATCCTTGTACACCTTTAACAACTCCTTCAATTGCTACACCTTTTGTAGTTGCAAATTTGAATTTACCTTCATTTGAGGTTCAACTTGAGTCCCTAGATTCATATTTGTTTATTGTTCTTCTTCTATGATTAATGTCCATCCTACTATTTGCAACTCTTAAGCCTTGACCCTAGCTAGAATTTCACCAATTTGAACATTCTCTAATTAATGTTTATAATAGGTCTCAAGATATATTTTATCCTCTAAAGCAACTCTTGGTTCATATTTGTTTATAATATCTTCCTCTATTGAAATGAATTATATATTGTAATTCTAAACTTCAGTATCTGTGTAGGTAGACATTGTGGTTTTTACAAACTAAAAGTTTTCTAGTAGATTAATGGTGCCTATGGAAAATAATTATGGTTTTGTAACAAATATGGTATCATCATCTATGATACCATTTTGATAATTGTAGCATAACAACACTAATAGTTGTTTCACCTCTGTTCCCACGTGCTTGCACTACTATACTTCTGATTGTGTCATTCCCCTTAATTGTCATTATGTTGTTCCCCCAATCATGGCCTATTCTGGCATCCTTCACCCATGGTCTCCCTAGTAACATGGAATAACTAGCATCTACTATTCTGCAATACAATAAATGTAGTAACATAAGGTATGCCATGAACATATATCTTCAAATCACAAATTATTACTAGCTTTGTAGTAATATGATTTGCCATCTTAAGATTATATGGTACAGGTTTAGGCTTTGGCAACCCCAACTTCAATTTTAGCTATTTTGTAATGATATTAACCTTAAACCTTCCATCTAGCAAAACATCCTTTACAATATTTTTTCCAATTTATACCTAAGTAATCGCCATATGGTTATCAATAGCGATTATCATTGTTGCTACTTCTGGTACTACATATGGTGTTATTTTTTCTATTCTTGTTTTAGTTATAATCCATGGTTTATCTAGTTTCATTTTCTATTAAAGATGTCTTTTCAACGTAAGAGCGATTTTCAATAACTATCCCAAGTTCAAAGTATAACTAGTTTTGAACATCTATTTATTGATCTCCAGAAATATCTCTTTTACCGATATCAATTTGCTTTGGGAAACTACAAATTCCTAAGGTTTTTGAAGTTTTATAGAAGGTGTAGTATTTGGCATTCCCAACCACATTGTGTTCTATCTCTCTATTGATGTAGGAGATCTTTCAGTAGTAGCTTGTGATTTTTGTAGTTGTTAAATTGTCTCTACCATTGTCTTCTTCAAATTTTCCTCCCAATCTACAGTACTTTTATTCCTCCTCAATTCTTTTTCTTGGAACATTTGGTCTTTTGTGATTCTACTTCTTATAACAACATTAACATCTACTACATTCGCATCTACAGTGACTATTTTGACATCAACTACAACTTTCCCTTTTGAGCTTGATGCATTCTTCCATTGGAACATTTTTTGCATTTATGCAAACTTGGGAAAGTTTGTCATCTTATGCCCGATTTAAACCATAGATGTGGCAAGAATATGAATTATTCTTTTGACCTTTCTAAAGTCGATTAATAGCCTCTATATGTAAAGGCGACCATTACATGGATTATTTTCTTTAAAGTCTAGAACCCATGGAAAGCTCTTTAGGACATTAATTTATGTTGAAACTTGATCATCTTTGGTGATATTTTTATTAAAGATGATGATGACCTTTTCACCCACAATTTGCACATTGGTGATTTTTCTTTCCTTAGATAGCCACTACACTTTTTTTTTAGTTTCATTCTTTACTTTTTGTGGGTTGAGCAATGTCATTTCCATTTTGATGGGCAAAATTCCAATACCAAGATTTTTTGTCAATCCAAGACCTCCACTATGGAATCGGCATGGGCACTTAATATGCCATAAGCAAACATAGGAGTTCTAGGGATCATAATAAGAAGGCTAATGTTCAATTCTCTTTCATATCTATTTGGTGTTAGTTGGATATTTTTGGCATGGATGGGGACCCATTAGATAGTGTCTCCTTTCACCCTTGTATGCTTTGATGATTTTCTAATGTTGTGATGTGGTTGTTGTCCATCCTCCCCATTGGGGTTTCTTATTACTTAATCGAGAAAGTTTAAATTAGATTTTTTTACAAAAAAATCAACTTTTGCAAGGAATATAAAATATTTAGAAATAAATTACAAAATTTCAAAACCTTTAGTGATCTAGTGGAGTATGAAAATTTCAATTTGGGTGTAATTGAACCCAGATTGGTTATTGCTTCAAAAGTTGAAGGCATGACTATGAATTTGTGCTTTTAAAGAGTCATTTTTTAATGTTCATATTCACAACATGGTGGGAATTTGTTTTTTAAAAAAATCTATTGTTGAGGAAACTTAATCCCAAACAATTTTTTTTACTAGCAAAATTTTGGAAAAGTCAAACTAAAAATTAAATTTTCAAAAAAAAAAAAGATTTAGGAGATTTTCAGTTGTTAGAAGTGAGAAAAAAGGTAAAAGTCACCAAATTTTTGTATATCCTTAGCTAGAAGACCTAATTGTTCATATAAAATGCATGATGGTGGGTGATGCGATATTGGCACTTTGATAAAATTTGTTAATATAGCCCATTGAGTACCTTTACAATACACATGTTTACAAACCCTAATATCCCAAACCAATATACAACTTAAACTTTATCATAACCTCATAAACAATCAATAGTTTGCAAATGCTAAAAAAAACACCATAAATTTATGGCCATCTAGTTTTGGGGGAAAAAATGTTTCCTTATGAAATGAATAAACTTTCAAATAATAGTTTTTAGGAAAACATTTTTGCTACCTATTTTTGGAAATGTTGTTTTCCAAGGGAGATCCAACCTTTAGTGGGTCTTTTCAAATTGCAATTCGGAAGCCCACACAATTTCTAATGAATTTAAACCATTATAATCTCCATCCAACAAATGACTCCACAAGAGAAAAATGTCACATGGATAAAAATGTTAAAACCTCAAACCCATGCTATCCAATTTTTGGCGGTTAAAAACATGCCATTTTGCATGACAACTTAAACCCTATGGGAGGCATTTCATTGACCCAATAAATAAACAATGCTATCCAAATTGCCAACATGGGAAAAAATCATGTTCAACTAAATCTTAGGCCCTTTAATAAATTAAACAACTTATAAAAATGCCCTTTAATGGAAGTAAAAAATATACAAAGAAATAGAGGTTTTGCTAAAAAATAAAGATTTAACCAAGAAGAAATAAAGGTTTTGCTAAAAGGTAGAAATTTAATTATAAAAATAAAAAATTTTGTTGAGAAGAAGACGTTTAGCTAAAGAGGTTGTTCCAAGATGTAAAAGTTTAGTTAGGAAATGATAAAGGTTTTGTCAAAAGATAAAAGTTTAACCACAAAAAGATAGAAGATTTGTCAAGAGGTAAAAATTTCATTAGGAACCAATAAAAGTTTTTTCAAAAGTAGAGGTTTAGCTTTTAAAAAAATAGAGATTTTGTCAAAACATAAAAATTGCCAAGAGAAAAAGATTTAACCAAGAAATAAAAAGGTCTTACCAAGAGAGAGAGATTTAGTCAAGAAATAGAAAAGTTTTGCTAAGAGATAGAGAATAGGTATAGAGGTAGGGGTTTGGTTGTTAGTTGGTAGGTGGGGCCAAAATTTAGGTTAGTATGATAGCTAGGCCAATAAGGTAGGTAGTGAGTAGGGCAGGTACTAATATACCTACCTATTGAGGTCAGGGTTAAGAAAAAAAAACCCGCCCAAACAACAAAAAAAAAAAAAGAAAAAAAAAAAATAAAAAA
>Ga0209611_10004333_pt1 | contig 24324 bp, 27 predicted proteins | sample S1TSphgellanicum_3_FD_187693 | JGI IMG/M metagenome (GOLD analysis project Ga0209611, IMG submission 187693) | Host-associated microbial communities from peat moss isolated from Minnesota, USA - S1T2_Fc - Sphagnum magellanicum MG (SPAdes) (version 2) | ecosystem: Host-associated > Plants > Peat...
CCTTCCTTTACTTCCCTTTCCCTCATTTATTGCCATTCATTCCCCCCTCCCCCACCCCCATCCCATTTGTTTATTTCTTCCCTCACTGCCTACCTACCTACCATTTCTTCTCATGCTCCCCCATCCCCCATCCATTTTTTTTTCCTTCCCCCACTCCTCCTCCCCTACGTACCATTTTTTTATTGAGTTAAAGTGGCTACCATCCATATCCACATGTAGAAAACAAGGTTTTTAAAACAGTTTTGTGAGGTCAAAAAAATGGCTACAAATGTTAGAGAATCAGTAAATCTGGTTGCATTTGCACTGAGACAATGAATGGGTAGTTTGGGCAGCCAAATCGGCTGACAACCCTTTTTTTAACAAAAAATAATTCAAAATAATTTGGATTTTCTTGGGCAACATATTATAAGAAAGATCTTGAAAAGCTACACTTGCTCCCAAAAAATAAATTGTAAACCATCAAAATCTCAAAATTTTAAAGCCATTTAAAATTTTGAAAAAAAACCAGATGTGGCTGTTTAGGCATTTAGGGGTTAAGACATGTGTTTTATTTAATATGGTTTTATGTTAACCCTCAATATATTGCTATGTTTTGGAAAGTCATAAGCACTATAACATTAACAATCCACATGTCTCCAACATAACTTTGATTACATGGTGTACAAAACTCTTGGATATACTCTTGTACTTTGTCTTGGGTGGTTTTATGCAGTCAAACACATATGTGAAAATTCTAATTTGAAAATTTTATGTGTATTTTATGATTTCTCTTTTGTTTTACATCATGTATAATGCAATGCTTTTTAGGAATTTTTGTTCGTAGCCAAAGTGGTGATCATGCATAGGTAAATGTAAAAAAAGTGGGGATCATCTCTAGGAAGATTTAGCCAAGGCTAACTACAAACTAGACATGAAGTACACATATTGAATCTTCCATTTATTTTTTGCTACGCATTAACAACCAAATGATAGATATTGAGTGATTTGTATACCACCCCAACTTATGGCAATAAAAAGCCTCATAATCATTCTATTTTCAAAATTTTAATTTTTAATTTCACTTTGGGGTGAAATTTTGCCAATAAATAAAAAGATTGGTATAGTGAGATAAAAAGTGGTGATATTATCATTCACATAAGGATAATCATAATTGGTCTTCATGTCAAGGATATTACATGACCTTACGTAGGTAAGAGTGGGATGTGTCATATGGCAACGAAGCTTATAAATTGTCAGATTGGAAGTTGCATTGTGAGACTTATCATGTTGCAAAACGTTTATGCAATTGAAAGTGATGCCATGCACTTGTATATGAGAATATAGGTTGAACTATAAAGATATTTCATGCATGTTTAGGGCATCATTTGTGGGAGTTACAATCCTTTCATTGGTATCTATTTGGAATTGCACATTCATTCTATCATGACCTTTGTATATGTACTTGTAAGCTTATTCAAAACATTTTTTTATTGATATAAATATTTTCACATTTATGTGACAATAGTATTTTGTTGGCAACCATAGATAATGGGTCGATCAAATGGTTGACCTTTATTATCCCATTCAAAGTGTTATGGTGCAAACATTGTTTATTCAATAATCGAAAATGATTTCAATGGCTACAACGAGAGTTTGCTTTAACAAATTTTTCAAGTTAATTTTTGTGCATCAAACCTCTTTCATGCAAGGACAATTGGAATCATGAATAATTTTACATTGGGGTTCTTTGTTAATGATCATAAGTTAACCTTCAAATGCTTATGCTTTCTAAAATGCAACATTGTAAAAAATATAATGAAGTAAAATTGTAAAAGTGGAGTGATGTAATAAAATATCCACAAAGTTAATAAAACCAAGGAGTAGAACTTTGGGTTTTATTGAAACTAAGGATGATAATCAAAATGCAGGATGGGATCACACTAAAAGGAAATAATAAAAGAGTTAGGAAACTCAAATGTAAGAAAACTCAAATTTCCTTGCTAACATTTGGATGCATTGATTTATTTTGTCTCCTTTGTTTTGCTTATGTGTATTTAGGGGTCTACCTAGATTATGGGATACCTTAGGGATATTAGGGGATTACATGAAGCTTATATAAATGGTTAAATAGGGATTTCTTAGGTTAAGGGATACCTAATGGTTATTTAGGAAGCTATTTAAGGTTGACTCATAATGCAAGAAAGTGTTACATGAACTTTCTTAAGGGCCTATCTAAGACATAGGCTATCAAAAGCTTACATAAAGGGTTACATAAAAGCTAACTAGGGATTATCCACAAAAACACCTAGGTACCTACTTATGTCATGGGATATCTAAAGACTATTTAAGGGTTAGGTGAAACATACCTACAAAGACACGTAAAACCATGCTTAGGTTATGTGATACTTAAAGGGTCCTTAATGGGGGTTACATAGAATTTACCTATGGGGCTAGCTAGGGATTGCTTAAATTAGGGGATCCCTATGGGTTATGTAGGAAATTACCTTAAGGTTGATTCATAGTGCAAGATGGGGTTACACAGGGGCTTACTTAGGGTTGACTTGTTGCCCCTTGTGTAAATCCTATGTATCACCTCAAGTAGCCTTTAGGTATCCCCTAACTTTAGTGGGTCCCTATGTAGCACTTCAGCTAGCTCCTATGTAACCTTGTATGTAAGCTTTTGGTAGCCTTCATTTTAGATAATCCCTAGGTAGGCCTTAAGTAGGCCCTTAAATAGCTCCTAAGTGTGCCTTAGGTCGCCCCCTACATCGCCCTAGTCTGGATAGTCCCCTTAGTACCTTCATAGGCACACCATAGGTGACTCCTTGATTGCTCCTAACCCAGTTAGCCCCCTAACCTAGGTAAACCCCTGATCTATGTGATAATAACTAATGTTAACTATAGTGTGGTTAGAATAGAAAAAATGGTTACCACTTGGGAGAGTGTTTCATCCTTAGTTTTGAGGAGTGATGCTCATGTTGATGGACATTATGGATAGCTTAAAAGGAGCCTGGGTGGATAGGTAGAGCAAGACTGGTTCTACCCATCTTGAGATCATGATGCTCATTTCAGTTGCCAGAGAGTAAGGCATCACAGCAGCAGCAGGAGGGTTCATAAAAATGAAGAAAGTAAAGCATTTTGCAGGTTCTCCACATAGTTGATCCCAACCAAAGCTCTGCAGTTTCCACATGCACATTGTAATACCTCTACAGATAAGATTGAGAGACAGGTTAGCCAAGTTAGACCTAGTCTTTTGTTTACTGAAGGATTCTTGTACATGTTGATGCTGAATGTCTAAAATGTTAACATCATGAGCAAACAAATACACTGTAATGCCCATTGCACACAGAAATGATACACAATGACAACATCAATTAGACCTGTAAATTGCCTGAAAAATACAAACAATCATCATATTGCAACAATCTTGCAAACTTTCTGTGGGAAACATCAACTTTAAAAGCTCCAGTTGACATGACACATGCTACTCCTTCATAGTATGATAAAAGTGTGTCCATTCAAACAGTGGTCAGATGAAAACACCTTGCATTCACATTTTCTGCCTTCAGCATTGTGTGTTCTTTGGACTGTCTACTTTGTGATATTCCAAGATTTCTTCCTGCCTCAGGTTGCTTGCCAGTCTCATTTGCCAAAAATATGCGCTCCTCCATAGACCTTCCTGGAGTGACAGCAGCATTACTTTTCAATCTTCAGTCTAGTGGTGGTGGAACATACGATGTTCGAAGAAAACTAACAACTGAAGCCAATCGATGGAATTTCAATCTCAACTCCTGCGATTTCGACTGGAGTTTGCCAAGAGTAAAGAGAGAAAAAAAGCAAGGCATGGAGAAGATAGTAACCCTAAAAGCGCGAATTCGCCATCTACATCATAAACACAGTGATGCAAAGCTCAAAATTGTTCGCAAAAACTCCTCCTGCAAAGGAATAAGTCCCCGCAAAAAAACAAAAGAATCTTGCTCACCCCGAGAAATCGTATGAGCATCCCAGAACCTGCTGTCACGCACTCGATCTATGAAGATCCAGAGGCAGACGCTTTCTGTGTCTGGGGCTGCTGCTGCTGTTGCCGCGCCTTCTCTTTCTCAAAGGTTTCCACTGCCTCCTGCAGATCATCAGAGCCGCCTACTGCTTTCATGGTGTAGAAGTAGATCGACGCCACAAACGCCGAGAGCCCCCCTGCCACCAGTAGGTTTTGTGCCTTCCCCCTCTCCATCCCCAGCCATTTTCCGGCCCCCGCCATCGCTAACTTACGCCACAACTACGACAACACGCAACACAAATATTCAGTCCGCCAACAGAGAGTCGTGTTCTTGTTGCCAGAAGCAGACACCTCTCAGCAGCTGATCTTACCCTAACCCTAACCCTAATCCAGTTTTTGATAGTGGAAAGATTCGCAGATGGGACTTGAGAGAAGTCGAGAGAGAGAGAAAACGAACAGAGATTTTGGTGACCGAGAACAGTGTGTTCTTCTGCCATGGCTGTCCCATCCCCAGCGTCGAGAAGAGATGAGAAAAGGAAAGTGAAGAAAGTGGCGAAGGGAGGAGGAGGAGGAGGAGGAGGAGGAGGAGCTGGGAAATGGAAAAGGAAGAAGGTAGATGATCAGGACGAGATCGACGCTCTGGAAACCAGAATTGCAGCGGGAGCACCTGCTCCTGGTTCCAATCCCTTGGCAGTAACCCTACCCAAGGAAGATGAGGAGGGAAGTCGCGTGGAACCCAGGCCTTACGTTGGAGCTAAGCGTTTCACGCAGTTGCCGCTCTCAGACCGGAGTCAACGAGGCTTGAAGGAGGCCAAGTATACGCACATGACCGCCATCCAGAGGGCGTCCTTGCCTCACGCCTTATGTGGCCACGATGTTTTGGGAGCTGCCAAGACCGGCTCTGGCAAAACCCTCGCATTCCTCATTCCGGTTCTTCCCCCTAAACCCTAAACCCTACCTTTCTCCGTCTCTCTTGCCCTCAATTCTTTTCATGCTTCAAGTGGACATTCTAATCTCCATTCTTTGCGTGCAGTAGATATGAAAAAAATGCACTGCAAGGCCTTTTTCATAGTTTGCAGTAATTTGGATGTAACTAATATACTGCCTTGGCTGATTGCAATACAAAGGATTAGTGGTTTCGGTACTAGAGAAGGTGCTTAGAATGGTGTTGGGAAATGTTTTGTTTGTGGCTTCAGGTGATAGAGAAGCTGTATCGTCTTCGATGGGGTGCAATGGATGGAATTGGGGCAGTGATCATCTCTCCCACCCGAGAACTTGCAATGCAGATATTTGATGAGCTTCGTAAGGTGGGTAAGCATCACTCCTTAAGTGGGGGGCTGCTGATTGGTGGGCGCAAGGGAGTGGAAACAGAGAAGGAGACAGTAGCAGGCCTCAATATCCTGGTGTGCACACCTGGCAGGCTGTTGCAGCACATGGACGAGACCCCCAATTTCGACTGCTCACAGCTGCAGGTGAGTTTAGAAACTTGCCCCTTCCTTTCTGGAGTTCAGTCTTTTGTAATACTCTGGGATGTACATGATGTGCTCCTTGTGGCATTTGCTGCATTGCATTGTGGAGGTGTTAGTATCCTTTGTCTACTTTGCATTTATTGCTCATCTTCTTCTGGAGTCTGTTTTCAATGTGAAAGATTTTGTGGGGTGATGGTGTGCTTGATGGCAGGTGTTGGTATTGGATGAGGCAGACCGTATTCTGGACATGGGTTTTGCAGGCACATTGAATGCGATATTGGCACAGCTGTCAAAAGAGAGGCAGACTATGCTTTTCTCAGCAACTCAGACACGGTCAGTTCAAGATCTGGCACGTTTAAGCATGTCGGACCCTGAGTTTCTTGCAGTGCATGCGGAATCAGCTGCTGCAACACCAGCACGGTTACACCAGACAGCCATGATTGTACCATTGGATGAGAAGTTGGATATGCTTTGGAGTTTTATAAAGACTCACCTTCACAACAAGACCCTTGTATTTCTATCAAGCTGCAAACAGGTATCCTGTCTTTTTTTCCTTTTATTATCAGTTCAGGGTCCTCATACGGCTTGATTCTGGAGGTTTGGGTGTTACATTATCACAGTTGAGGTGTAGGAGGGCCCTGACTGGAAATCTCCAATCAACCATTCATCTTCAGGGTTATTGGTTATTCAGTCCCTTCTGCATTGTGTCTTTTACCTTTGGTTATGACATCCCTTATTGTTGGATGCTTTTTCATGTCAACTATTGATGAGAAGTGCACATTGTGGGCCATGGTGAGAGCAGGTGAAATTTGTGCATGATGCATTCCGACGTTTACGGCCTGGGGTCCCTTTGATGTGTTTGCATGGGCGCATGAAGCAAATGCAGCGCATGGTGGTGTTTTTCAAATTTTGTGAGACCAAACATGCAGTATTGTTTGCTACAGATGTGGCTGCTCGTGGCTTGGACTTCCCAACTGTTGACTGGGTAGTTCAGGTGTTGTCAGTGTTCCTATCCCACAAACAACTGGTCCCATGAAATAACTATGGATTAGGTCTAAGGAAATTCAAGCTTGCACATCCACCTGTTGCAATGTACAACACATTGTAGCCTCCTGTCTGGTCAACACCTAGATGCAGGAGTTTTTATTTGGGTGTCTGATTGCATTGGATTTTGTCAAGTGGTCATCTCAATTATCCAGAGCTGGTAGACAGTCCACATATCAGGTTTTGTAACATGAAACTGCATGCTATGATAAATAGGTGGATTGCCCAGAGGATGTTCCATCATACATACACCGGGTAGGTCGCACAGCACGCTACACTGCAACAGGCCGTTCCCTCATGTTTCTGTTACCTTCAGAGCAGAGTATGCTTGCAGCACTTGAGGCAATGAAGATCCCGATCAAGTTGATTAAGGTTTTTGCTTACCTTTTGCTTTCCTAATTGTCTGGCAGCCCCTCAAAGCAGTTTGCCATGTGAGCTCTTAAAGATTGTAATCTCAAGGCCTCTATAGCATGGTAGGTGGATGGGACTTTTTGTACTGAGGGTGCTGCATTCTTGCATGTCTCTGTGATTATGATCATCCAACTTTGTGTTGCTACATGGTCAATTCGATTCAGTGGTTGCATGACTACATCTTAAAGGTGATTGTTTGGCAGGGAACTTTGCAGAATGAGAATAGGAGATGTTTGTCTCAACCCTTTACCAAATGAGAATTCCGTGAAGTTTCTGTTCTATAATAAATGACTGTTGTGTATGACAGGCAAACCAGGCTAAGATGCAGCCAGTTTCAGGGGCACTGGCAGGGCTACTTTCTAAAGACCCAGACTTGAAGTACATGGCCCAGCGTGCTTTTGTCACTTATCTACGCTCAATACATTTGAGATCTGATAAGTCAATCTTTGATGTTCATCAGCTTCCTCATGCTGAGTATGCAGCATCCTTGGGCTTGCCCACAACACCTCGCATAAGGTTTTTGAGGAAAGGGTCTAAATCAAGTAAACAAGGGACTGGTGGAGACTCTGACCAGGTAAGATGCTGATTCTGAGAGGAATTTCAGATCTACTTGCCTTTCTTCAAATCCGACTCAATGAAGGGTTTAGGTTTTAGGGTTCGTCATTAACTAGTTTGTAGTATTAGTACTAGCTTTGATTTCAATGCATCTCAACAGTTGGAATGAAATGGCATCCTTAATTGTGGCGTGGACAACCATCAGCATGGGATGTTCAGAGTTCCATAGGTGTCACACATGCAATAACACACTAGACAAAATACCATAAGTCATATATTCGATTGCTGTGATGAAGTGTGTGAAAAGTTACGTGCTGCAGAGTTAAGGAACAATTCAATGAAGTTGATTGTTGCCAATAGTTTTCTGGAAGATGTCATCTGGGCCATCGCAGAAACATAAATAAAGTCAAAAATTCTGGCAGTAAGAGATTACCAAAGCAGTAGACTGCTGTTCTGTTGTTTGTCATTGAACAAATGCTGTTGTACATTTATATTATTTTGCCTTGTAGGCCACCAAGGTCACTGAGGTTATGCATTGGGTACAGGATGTAAGTGAAGCAGGTAGTGATGAAGATGTTGAACCTCAAGATGGCAAGGAGGTCAAACATATGGCTCTCAATGATGAGGCCAAGACAGAAGTGCAGGAGGGAGATGAGAAGAATGCCAAGAAGAGAAGCAAACTGGACCGACTATTTAATCGAAAAAACAACACTGTGCTGTCATCAGCATTTGTGAAAATGAGGGCACAAGATGAAGATGACATGGAGAGTGATGACAACAATGGGACTGATGAAGATGAATTTCTTCAAAAGAAGAGACCTCGGAAAAGTTTGGATGAGGAGGATGAAGACCAAGAAGCAAAACAGATGAAGGCAAAGAGGTGGGTGATCCAACCGTTTAAACCATTTATTTCCCTTAGTGTTTAGGGAGGAATCCTTCCTGGAACTTAAGGAAGGTTGTTGGGCACATATGGATGGTGAACTTCATGGCTCAAAGATGATGTCAAGTATGAATCTTGTATTTGTGAACAGTCTTTTGGGGATTTGTAGGCTGCAGAGTGACTGCATTTATTGGACTATGGTTATTGTGCAAGTATGAAAGAATGGAGAGTCTCTCTACCAAGGAAGTGACGGTATAGCTCTTTAAATCATCTCTTGCATCTCTTGCCCTAGTTCTGGGTTTCTCAGTTCAGTGGTGGCAACCTGCCAGGTCTTTGGGGGTGTTTACAAGTACCATGGTACCTGGCCATGTCACTGAAGGGTGGTAGGAAACTTTTCTCCTGTGCAGCTCTGGTGTGAAGGTTTTGAAAAAGAAGAAGCTAAAAATTGACACAAGTAGGGCTGGAGGACAACGGATGGTGTTTGATGAGGAGGGCACTGCTATGCCACCTCTTGCAGCCCTTGCCCAGCAGAGAAATGAATCTGGTGGCCTCACAGGTAAGACAGGGATGTACATCATGTTCTCTAGAAAACATGTGTTTAAGATCGTGAATCTGAGTGCAAATGACACAGCATGAGGTATGCTAGGTTAAGAGTGTCCCTGCTCCCAGCATTAGCTGAGGGTGTCAGTGCATGAGCAGTGTTTGAGTTACTTCAGGACTGGCAAGATGGTTTGTAGTGACACAGGCAAGTTTGTTTTCCATTTGTTTTAATCAGTGAGAACTTTGAGCTTGAACTTATATGTGAGAAGTAGTGCTTATGTGAAATCAAAGATGTGCTCACATATACTTGGGAGTGCTGGGGCTATACTTACAGGGATGTCGGAAGACATTGCAATGGCAGCTGGAGAACGTTTCAGACAGCTGAAAGTGGAAATGAAGCAGCGTGACAAGGAGGATAGGTTATTAGAGAAACAGCGGCTTCGGGACAAGAGACACAAAAAGAAACAAAAAGCCAAGGCAGGAGCAGAGGATGATGAGGATGAGGCTGTTGGCATCAAGTTGGGCCATGCTGTGCCTACAGATGAGATAAGTAATAGTGAGAGTGAAGAAGAAGAAGAAGACTACAGAAAACGAAAGGGACAAACTCAGGAGTATGAGTCAAGTGAGGTGGAGGGTGGTAGTGAAGAAAGTGATATGCCTCTGCGGAAGCAGAAAAATAGGGGAAGAAAAAGTAGGACAGTCAAAAGGGAAGAGGAAGGTGAAACTAGGGTTTCAGGTGGAGTTGATGAATTATCTCTTGCTGAGCAAGAAGTACTTGCACTCAAGCTTCTCAAAATGAGGCGGAAATAGAAATTTGAGTTTTAGGATTTTGAGTTTTACGTGTAGCTAAATTGTCCATAAATCCTTGAAGTGCAGAAGCCCAAAGAGTTTTGCTAGATAAGTAGGGCAATGACACGAGGACCTCTTTTGAAATTCAGGACACAGGAATAGTGGGTAGTCTAGACAGGTCGTTTTCTCCTCTGAAACTCAATGGTCAAGTTTTTCTGTCTGGAGCAACAACCCCATGTAACCACCACTAATCTTGTTGGAAGCCAAAATTATTACATTCACAAGACCATTGGCTAATCTGTCCCTCTCTGGGTCTGTGTCTGTCTGTGTCTCTCTTTCTCTATCTGCATCTGACTCTCTCTCAAAACAAGGACAGAATTTGCTTGCAAAGAGGATTTTCACAGTCCTGGAAGGTGGCTCCAAATCCAAATAGGGAGTTTCTTTTTGGGAAATGTGTGAAACAAAATCAGGGTGCAAACAAATTTGCATGTGCATGCAATACTCCTCACATTTTGCTCCTATCTCAATTGCTTGCATTGTCAACTCCTGGAGGATGAATATTTTTAGTTGGTAACTGTGCACAGTGTGGGTTTTTCTTGATGCTTTGTGGGTCTTATGATGATTTGTTGCTTTCTGTTGGGAATTGCAGATTTTAAGTGGGGTTGATGATGATAGCACATACTACACAACATATTTTGGATGAAGATCGGTAAAAATATATGAGACAGGCTCCATAAAATGGTTATGACTCAGCATTTTTTCTCGAGATTCTGGGACTGGCAAAAGCCATAGTGAGTCTAACACCTGCTCATGATCAGTAGAATGGCTGTGGCTCAGTTTTTTGCTCAATATGCTGAGACTGGCAAAAGCCATAGCAGAGTCTAACAACTGCTCTTGATCGGCCGGATGTATTGATTAGTCCAGGTGGTTTGTTATTAGTGTCCCAGGTTCATGTTCATGGTTGGGGGTTGGAATCAAGAAATACTGTTGCAGGGAAAATGCCAAGTATGGGTGGCCCTGCTCGGAGGAGGAAGTTTGCTGCATTTGAAAGGTCGTTGATGAAGAAGAAGACGACGACGACGGAAGTTTGCGGCGCTGGTTATTGAGGAGTCTGTCCAGCAATATTATGGCGACGTCAAAAGGCGAGGCTGCAAAAGTTGTGGAAGGAGGAGGAGGAGGAGGAGGACAGAAGAAGCCGGAATCATCGCCGGGTGGTGAAGGAGATGATCCTCTTGTAGCAGCAGAGAAGAAGGCAGAGGAGATACCTTCTCCTCCACCGGAACCAGATACAATAGGCATGTACACGGTTTGGGCCATCCCGCCAGACTACATTGCGAGTCTGCATTTGGTGATGACACAGCTGAGCGAGATGCACGCGGGGCCTTCGTTCCAGCCCCATGTGACGGTACTGGACGCGCATCCCGTGTTGCGTTCCAAAGCTCAAGAATCGCTCAAGGACCTGTGCGCCACCACTCTCCCTTACACCTACAAGATCACCGGCGTCAAAACTGGGCAAGACTTCCATCAATGCGTTTACCTCACAATCGAACGCACTCAAGAGGTCGGTCGGTCGGCGTCGGTTTCTTTCTATTGGGAAACCAACCTTGCTTGGTGTTTTATTTCTTTCTTTCTTCATCAAACATCGTTGCTTGCAAGTGTCCCTGAAGAACATGCCATCTCCATATCCATATCGCACGCAAGATCCTTTTGTCGAGACAGATTTTTTTGGCTTTTTTGCGGATTTTCGCATCCTGGCTACAAAATTAGTGGAGATGCGAATGACACGAATGACTTTTTTTTTGTGAAAGAATGCGCCCAAGTCGCCAAATTACGAGGAAAACAATTCTGAAGCCGTCATATTAAGACACCTTCCTTAGAGTTTTCTTTCTTTCTTTCTTCTTCAAACATCGTTGTTTGCAACTGTCCCTGAAGAACATGCCATATCCATTTCGCACACAAGAGACTTTTGTCAAGACAGACTTTTTTGGGGGCTAATTTTTGCATGCCTGAAGGGACCAAAAAAAAGGGGTGAAGGTGCCAATGATTCAAAGGACTTTTCTTTTGAAAAAATGAGCCCAAGTTGTCACATTATGAGATTATTAGGATTCCGTCCTATGTATGAGGAATCCTAATTTTGTTTACTTTAATCTCTGACATATAACCAAATTTGTTGGCTAAGTCCTCTTGTGGATAATCACCAAACCACCTACCTCACAAATTTGAAAAAGAAAGAACACTGATCATGATCTCATATGTGGATTGTAGCTTTGTTTTTGAGAAACAATCCTAATGCATTGTTGTAGGAAATGATTGTCAATGTTTTTGGAGGTGCTAGAACAATCATTTGTTGTGTCTGAAGCCAATGCAAATTTCCTTCTCCAATGAAATGGTTGCGTGTTCCACAATCTCATTGTGACACTAGTCTCAATCTCACTCCGGTGGTAGGTACTCACTCTCTGTTCAGAGCTTTTCTGATCAGAAAAAGCTCTGAAGGAGAAAGAGCAGATTCTGTATCTATGCGGCTTTCTCTCATCATGGTAAGGACAGCGACTTTCTCATGTTTTGGATCAAAGAATAGAGCAAAAGAGCAAAGAATATATGGATCCAGGATTGATGAAGGAAGGAAGGTTTGTGATGTGCAGGTTGTGGATGCACATATACAAGCACAAGGCTGTTTCGGGTTCTTGGAGATGGGAGATGATACCACTGAAATGAGGAAAAGAAAGCTCCATCATCCCTAACACACACTCTCCATCTCATCATTAAGCATTGAAACTTGCACATTGACATGAAAGGATGCATGCAGTTTCCAATTCATTGCTACTTATTTACTTAGCTAACAGCTTGTAGCTGAAAGTGACAATCTGATCTGGGTGATTACCATGTAAAGTAGCAGGGATGCAGATAGGATTTTCATTCTTTTTCTTGCAATAGTTTTGTGGTCTTTGCAGCCATGGAGCAAAGCTTCTGGATAGCAAATTGGTAGAAGCACCCAGCACTTGCTGTATAGTATTAGGGACGTTGATGCTCAATGTCATCATCCTGTGAAGATTACAGAAACTTATAACCTACTTAGGTGGACCTTCAGAATTGCAGGGGTATGCAGTTGGTTGGGACATCAAGAGATGCTCACTGACCATGATCCTTGTCATCATTCATCTGGCCATGCACTGAATGTGGTGGAGCTTTTTGCAGAGTATATGCCTCACATGAGTCTATTATATGGGCATCTGTCAGAGGAGGAGTTGGAACTAGCGAAGGCCAAAGTGGAGGCAGAGCATGGGAAGCAGTTGATCAGCATGCAATTCCAAGTTTCTAGCCTGGGACTTTACTGCACAGATCCTGCAGATGTGCTCTGCAATTCTTGGAAAAAGGTCTGCCAACTGCCTTTGAGAGCACCTGATAAACCAGTGTGGTGTCAATAGGAAGCTGAATTTTGCATCATGCGTTTGAGAAATCCTGGAGTGCAACAACTGCATGCATAGAAAAGGACTTCTTCAATGTACATTTTACAGGAAAACAGGGGCTGCTGTGTTCATCTGAGTTCCCAAAGTCCTCTTTACCAGATGAAAGAAAGGTGTTGAGAACATTTTAGGTTTGAAGTCCATAGTGAAGAGCTGTTGGGGGTTTCCTGATAATTAGTCATTTGCACAGCATTTAATCAGGATTAGCATGACAAAGTCATGGAGAAACAGCAAATTTCAGTACTGAAACCAACTCTGAGCTTTCCACCAAGAGAAAACAAATGTGGACTTCTAATGACAAACTAAGATATGTACAATTTTCTCATCATTTCTTCAAGAAAATTCATTCTTTTCACAATCACAACTCCTTGACAAGAAACTCCAAGCTCACACCTGTCCATTGTGCATTCTTCCAGTGGAAATAAGGGAGCATATGGTGGATGGAGGTTGCTACATCAATGATTTTAGCCAACTTGGGTTTGTATTTTATGTAGAGGAGTCAATAGAAACCAGGAATGGCCTGGCTTAGATGTCTAGGTGTTGCCCTTGAATGTCATTGATATTGCACAAAAGTCCAAATGTGTAAGAGATATGAGGCCCTAAAATCTGATCATTGTGAATTAGACAGTAATATGAATGCAGAGGAAATAGGTGAAGATAGTATAACTACACTTGGTATTTAGTCAAGCAAAAGGGTTCGATTGTATAGGGTAATGCTTTGCTTGGATGCTTTTCTCAGACAAAATTGTTTTGCTTTGATTGATCAAGGGTATGTGGCAATCTGGATCTCGCAACCACAATGCAAACCTTTATGTGGTTTTCTTTTACATTGTGATGCACAACATGCTTAAGTTATATGTGCATCAGCAAAGATCACATGTTGTCACAGGTGGCCCACTCAAAGTGGTGTTTCTTTCGACAGCTGCTTTGAGGAGAAGTTTGTCAATGGGTGGCCCCTGACAAGCTGATGATGGTTTTTTGTGTGTATGCAATGTGGGAAGACAACAAACTACCTATATGGAAGGTCCTATGAATTTCTTTTCATGCCTTTTCATAGTCAGACACAGGAGGTGTTCACACCCAAAGGGCATATCCTTTCCATACTGAAGAGACAACTCTGACACAAAATTGTGACATTCATCAAGGAGGAAGAATGACATAGGTTTTGGTCTCTTATGGACATTACCTTGGATATTTGTTGAAATGGAGTTGAGGACCCAAATTGAGAGATGGCAAACAGACTGAAATCACCAAAAATTTGGAAGGATTTGATTTTATGAAGAGCCTGAGACTTGACTAGTTTATAAGGAACACGAGAATGGTGATGTTGGAGGTGGAACTTCCCGAGGAGCAAAAGACAATTGAATGGGATATGATGCACCCAACTTTCAAACAAATAAAGGAGAAACTGGAACTGAATGGAGTTCCAAAAACTTGGTTTGTAGAGATCTGTCGCAGGAAGGGTTATGTTTCACCTGATGATAATGCTAGATTGAGGAATGTGAAGAAGCTGATTATCCGAGCGTCACCAATCTTGGCTAAACCTAATCCCTCTTGCACTGATCAAACCAGTGAAGGTCAGTTACTATGACAGCTTGATTGGAATACTTGGTTCCCTTGCAATGATGCTCCATGTTACTATTGAAGTGACTAAGATATTGAATTTTGGTGAAAACACAAAAAATTTCAAGGCTTTCTCAATGGGTTTGATTGCAGATTCCAAAGTACTCATGGGGAAAAAACCAGACATAACCAATATGTTTGAGAATGTGATCAGCTATGTGGGTCGAGTATTTGTCTGTACCAAAGATTGCAAGCAAGGAAACATTACTGATGTTGAGAATTGTAGAGGAACAGTTGGGCTTGTGGGCACCAGTGGAGAGTCCATAGGATGCTGGCACACTGTGGAGGTTGCCCTGGGTCAAAAGGGGGAAGGAAAGTATAAGGTTTTTATTGAGTACCCCAACTATGTGGGTCCACAAAGCCTCATGTTTGAAGCTCGGATTAAAGATGACCTCTGTAGTCCAGAGCTAGATCTCTTTGTAGCTGAACCTGTTGATCCTTTAAAGCACAAAACCACACATCTTTCATGTGCACTTGATGTCTCCCTTGCAGACAATGTGCACTGCTTTGGGTTCCTGGAAGTTCTAGACAGAAAAATTATTGCTACCTACAAGAATAGGAAAGTAGTGCAAGGAAGTGAGAAGTGTCAAGTTGTGGAGGAACCTGAAATTGAGAGAAGACTCAAGCTTCCAGCCATTTTCTCAGGTCGTGTTTGTTTTAATGGCTGGAAACAAGCTGTTGCCGATTATCTTTGTTTCCCCAACTGCTCAGGTGGACTTGTGGTTGATGATTGGGGTTGTCTCAAGGGGATTCATGTTGCAGCATTTCAGATCGGAAGGAAGTTGAGGTTCCATAGCCTCAAAGTAGCCAAGACCAAATTCAAAGCTACTCAAAGTAAGATAGATCTTCAAAAAAGCTTGCAAAACCTTTATGATGGAGTGAACACCTTTTGTGCTGACACTGCCTTCTCACTCAATGCTTCAAATTCCGAAATTGCAACTTTTGTTCCAATTCAAATCTTTCAAGAATCACTTCAGCTTGCACGTTTGAGATTAATTGTACGGAAAGGTGATGATAAACCCTCCTCTAGCATCAAATTTGGAAGAGAAAATGTCAATCCAAAAAAAAGTTGCTTGCAAGAAGGTAAAGATAGACAAGCTTTTGAGCAAAACCTATTCACAAAATGTGGTCATGCCCAAAGGCCAACAAAACATCCAAGAGGACATGACAGACTCAACAAAATTGCAAGCAAGAAAAGAAAATGTGAGCTCAAAGTTGAATCATCATCAGTTAAACCCATGCATTTAACAGGATGTGTGGGATCAAATAGATTAGATGAATGCAAGAAGCGAAGGTGCATGTCAAAATGTAGACATTCTTTAACAATTCAACCCAACTATTTGAGGGCACGTGTTCGAAATGAAAGGAAGAAAAGGAGGTGCAAGTCCAAAGGCAAACCTTCAACAATTCAATGCAGGTTTTTGAAAGGAGGTGGGCAATCCAATAGAAAGACAAACAATAAAAGGTGCAAGCAAAAAGGTGAACTACTAGCAACAATTCAACACATGCATTTGAAGGAACATAGGGAATCAGATAGAGATGCAAGCAAGAAAGGATGGCCTATTCTCAAGGATGAATTTTCAACAATTCAACCCAAAAAGGGGTGTTTGGAGACAAGTACTTCAACCACCAAAAAGAGAATTACAAGTTCAAAACCATCCTTTTGGAGCCTCCTTGCTTGTTTAATTCGGAAATAAAATTGCATCAAACTATAAAACATTGATCTTTCAAAATTTTCAAAGGTACATGATGTGTGCCTTTTGGTGTCCATTTGCCCCTCCACCCCACATAGCATGGTTAGAATTGAATATAATTATGCAAGCAATTTATCTAAAGGGAGGGTTGCCATGCAAGTTGAATACAGAATAAGTAATATAATTACTTGAGATTAACAGTAGCCACATGATCAAGATTTTTTTTTTCCCAATTTTGTGATATTGAAAATTTGTCAAGTAACACAAAAGAAATGTCTTGGTGTAGCAGATAGAATTTCAGTGATAAAACCTTTTCTTTCATTTTGTCAAGTGTCACTTCCATTCTAGTTAGGCAAGACCAGCATCAACTACATTATCTTTGCACCACCATTGACAAGTTAAACCTTTTCGTTGAGTTGAAGGTGCATAGTGTTTAGCTGCTTTTGTTTGTGAAAAGATCCTTCCATTCATTGAATTTGAGTTTTATGCGAGTGTTGTGCAGTTCTCTCTTTTTCAAAGAAAGAACCAGTGGGTAAGGGACCCTGGGCCAGCAGTCCTGAAAAATCAAAGCCACAGTTAGAAAAATAAGCCCAACCTTCATATAAAACTTCTGGTTCTTCTGGATCTTTTCTTTGCCCTGTGTTGCTGCTGTTTGAGGCTCAGATCAAGACCTTCAAATCCAGCTTTCAGGTTCAATTCATCTACAAGGGTTTGTGTCAGATCTTATTGCTGGCAGTCCAAAACCCATGTCTGTTTGTGAAGAATTCTCATTATGGAGCATCTCATTCATGTTCTGTGGTCTCACCAGATTTTGTCCATGATTCTGCTGGAGGAGACTCAGATCAAAACCCTCTAATTGTATATCAAGTAGCTTGGAATGTGGAATTCAAAGGTATGACATTCTTGACACAATCTTCTCTGGGTGTGTGCAATCTTGTGAGCAGCAAGTGTACATCTTGTAAATGCTTGTAAGAAGAACACATGGAACAAAAAAAACTCTTTCGAGGCAGATTCCTTGAGGTGAGAGTGATCCCACTCACAGGGATGTAGACACACACAAAAGAAAAAAACTACACTGGAAAGAAAGACACTGGGCATGGTATCCCTGATACTGGAGACTTTGCAATGCTACTACTGCCAACCAAAGGTCGACTGAACTTCTGTGATCATCAACAAAAAACATGCAATCAGGACTAAGCAAAAACATACAAGCAACCATCAACAAAACACATGCACTCAGGACAATGCAACAACATGCATGCAACCACCAACAAAATGCATGCAATCAGGACTAAGCAAAAACATACATGCAACCATCAACAAAACACATACAATCATGAGTATGCCGAAAACATACATGCAACCATCAGCAAAACACATGAAATCAGGACTTACGCAAAAAATGCATGGAACCATCAACAAAACACATACAATCAGGACTTATGCAAAAACATACATGCAACCATGAACAAAACACATGCAGTCAGGACTTATGCAAAAACATACATGCAACCATGAACAAAACACATGCAATCAGGACTTATGCAAAAATATACATGCAACCATGAACAAAACCCATGCAATTAGGACTACACAAAAACATACACACAACCATCAACAAAACAGATGTAATCAGGACTCATGCAAAATCATACATGCAACCACCAACAAAACAAATGCAATCAGGATTATGCAGAGACATACACAACCATCAACAAAACACATGCAATCAGGACCATTCAAAAGCATACATGCAACTGTCAACAAAAACACATGCAATCAGGACTTATGCAAAAACATGAATACACACAAACAAGATTATGGAAGACAAGCTGTCTTCTGCAAACTTGCAGTTCTGAAAACTGTCAAAAAAAAAGTACAATACCTTTCAAGTGCTTGCACCAAGCACTAGAAGAGGATGGATTTGCACAATACAGTTGCTGATCATGCCATGTCCTGCTCTCAAATGCCTCTTCTTCATCATGTTAACAAATCTGTCTTCTCATGGTATCTTCCCAAAACCCTCAGGGGCTTTGGGTCTTGACCTTGTTCTTGTCCTCCTTCTGTCCTGGACGCTGTGCTTTTCTCATGCTTGATTGCTTCATGCACTTGATAGGGCTCTTTGCCTCTGACCTAATCTGCTTCAGAGGTGCCAATCTTTCACCTGCTTAGAGGCATTGTCAATAGCTTGTTCCTGACAATGGCCCTAAGCAAAATGTCAAGGGCAGTGGTGATTGTGGCAGTTAAAGAGAGCCAGGAACGGTCTTGGCATCCAGCCTTGTTTTTCAGAGTTTAGGATTCTCCTGTTGCTGCTGCTGCTCCTCTTCTTCTCACCACAGCTCTGCTTAGAGTCATTGTCATTGTCTTTTTCCTGACAATGAAACTAAGCAGTGCAACCCGTGTTACATTTTCCTACACAACAAAAACCCTTTCCTCCACATGACTATCCGTATCTGTGATGATGATCTGCATGCAAGTACTCTCCACAGCTGGGGCAAGAAGGAGAAGACAGTGATAGCAATACAAACATTGAGCAATGGGCGCAGCTCAATGCCACCATCCCCATGTTCTCGCAGTTACTGCTGCTGCTCTCCTCTTCATGATCATCATCGTCCCCATTGTCAGTTTCTGAAGAAGAAGAAGAAGAAGAAGCAATCAGGAGGTCTTCTGGTGCGGCAGCAACAGTACAAGACTGGTGAGTTTCCTCGTTGTCCTTCTTGGGTGTGAAGCCACGAACCTGAGCTTTGAGCTCCAGAGCTTGCACGGATTCATTCGCTTTCCGCAACAACTCTCGGGGATCACTCTTTGCTCGCTTGCATGAACCCCAGTGGAAATAGTAAAGCTCACCCGTCTGCGACAGACAGACAAACAAACCAACAAACAAAAGCTGTGGCAATCAGGAAAGCTCTCGAGCTATGGAAGTTTGTCGATCTCTGCGCCACAGAAGATTGTAGAGCAGCGAGCATGGATCGCATACAGAACCTGGAATCCAAGCTTACCTTCAGATCCAACAACTGTTCCCAGTCCTCCGGCAGAGGGGATTGCGCATGAAGCTCCACCTCGACTCCAGCAGAAGCAGCAGCCTTCTCCTCGCATCGCTTCAAAACAAGGGATTTCTCTTCTTGCTCGCTCTCGCGTTTCCGTTTGCCGGGCTGCTCCTCGTTGTTGCTGCCACAGTTCCTGCGAGAAGAACTCAGCGCCTCTACCTGCTGCTGCATTAGCTGCAACACACCTTGCGGCCAAGCTTGCAGACTTGGCTTCACGCAGGCTGGAGGAGTTTGATCCGGCGTATCTGGAGACGGAGGAGGAGAAGAAGAGGAAGACACCGACGCAGGGTGCTTGCTGCTAAGAGAAACAACGGTGCTAGAGGGAAGTACAAGTGTGAGGGCCACCATTGAAGAAGATACTTGTTGGGTTCGAAGCTCGAGTGCAGTGGAGCAAATGCGACTCGGCGCTCTTCTATCCGACCTGCCCATCAGGTATCGTCTTCTTCTTCTTCTTGTTCTCGAGCTTCACCTGCACCACTTCCTGATCTCCTTAATTCCAAACACCCAATTTCCTTGAGAATGCTTCCCTACTCCTGCTGCTGCTGCTGCTCAGAACGCACAGCCGACAAGCATTGCCTCCACAACAACACGAACTCCAATGCCACGGGCTGCTGATCTCTTCCAACAGAACAGCAGCAGCTCTAAAAAAAAGCTCCCCCTCCCTGCTCTCAACACCAGTCTTACAAAAACACTCCCGGAGCTCAGATTTCCCGCAGCATATGCAACACGAGAATGAATCAAGGGAAAATGACGAAGCAAACACAACAAAAACGCAAGAAGTCAATCAGAGAAACAAAACACCCCCGCAAACACAGAAGAACCTTCAAAGCAACAAACTGAATGCAACAACAACAACAAACTCAAGAACAACAAAAACAGCACCAGTTGTAGCAACAAAAAAAAAGAAAAAAAGCACCAACTAAACAGCAACAAAAACTGCAACAAACAACAACAGCAGCAACGGCAAGTGCTGCAAAACTAAGGATTTTCACAAACATGAGCTCTGCAAGTCCAACAGCAGCATGTTACACACATTCTTCTTCTTATGTGGGTTTTCTTACGTACCTACTTACCTACCTACCTACCTATTGGCTTTTTATTATTGGCTCTACCTGCCCTGTGTGTAAGTAAAGGGTAGAGACTTAACTAGCCTACCTACTAAAGTTGGAAGTTTGGAACCCATAGAGTTAGTTTCCTTTGGTGCCACATTTTGAGGGATGTTTAGGTACCTACCAAGTGTTTAGGTAGTTATTTATTAGCCAAGTGTTTACTTACCATTTGATTACTAAGTAGATGTAGTTTTCAATTGGTCCCACATTTTGAGAATTGTTTACCAGGGGTTAACTCAATACCTACTGTGTAAATGAACTGTGGTTTGTTTAAGTTTTGTGTTGGGTGTGGGGGGAGTGGGGTTTGGGGGCAGGGGGGGGGAGGGGGAGAAACTTCCTGGAACATTTCCTCTTTCAATTGTTGCAGGCTTGAATTTACCCGCCATAAGTAGGATTTTTCTTTTTCTTTTCCCCCAAAAGATTGCCAAATTAGTTGAAATTGCACTAGAAAACATTAAAATTTCCCCAATTTGTTTGATAAAAAAATTTACAATATTTGTCAAAAAAAATAAAGAAGAAGAAGAAGAGAGAGCACTAACCATACCCGGGTAGAGTCATTTACATGATTAGGCCTCCTTATTGCTCTTGAATCTTAGCATCATCATTATCAACATGCACTCCACCACCATTATCATCAACATCATGAGCATCATCATCATTTATCATTGCCCTCAGTAGGTAAGTCAACTTCAGATTTGGCTGGGCATAGGGTAGATAGGCCAGTGGGCAGACAGGAAGCTTTTAGGCTTGGAGATCCAAACACTCTAGGTAACCCTCCATCTAGCATCCCTATAACCGTTTAGGGAACTGCATTTTGTTTGGGAGCTCCAAGTAGCCCTCCATCTATCGCCCTTATAGTCATTTACAAAACTACATTTGGTTGTGAAATGAGTACTCACCCTCCTCATGTGAGGAGAGCTTCACCACCATGATATTAAATTCATCGGAGATGGAAAATCAGATCCTATAGCACCTATGCATAGTGGGTTGGTTCATTAAGAGCTCTGCCGGGGGGAATACAATGCCAAACTGGTCAAAGAAGAAGAAGAAGAAGAAGAAGAAGGGGTCAAAATGAAGCTGCAATCCAAATGTGGGTCCTGTGTAAAAAGCAAAGAGATGGCTGCAAATATAGTCAGGCTTTTTCTTCTTCTTCTTCTTCTTCTTCTCCTTTCCTCAAAATTGGAGCTATATTATGGAGTTCAATCTAGCAGAACTGATGCAGTTACCAGTGCAGCATGCTCTGGTCAATCATTTATTTCAGGATCAGCCCTTGAATTTAACATTACAACAATGCATCTTTAATTAGCAGATGCCTTCTCTATGCTTTCAGAATGGCACCAGGCTCATTCCCAGTGGTGATTCCACACCTTTACTACTCTCCACAGTTTACTACTCTCTAGTGTCAAAATTGAGCATTTAATATATTTTATCAGATACATTTTACATTGAAATGAATGAAAGAAATCACTTAGTTTACCTCACACATGTGTGGTGACATTGTGACCCCAAGGCCTACTGAGAAGGAAACAACCATAATTTGTTATACCTTACCCTAAGGTCAGTTTCATCATTAAACAATCCTCAAAATAATGAAATGAAATTTGTTTGTGAAAAATATGAAGTTGACATGTTGAATATCATCCTAATTATCATAGGCTACATTCTCAATAATTTCACTACTCATATCACAATATTATAGTAAATGATGGAAAAATATGTAATTTCAAAATTTTTAAATGAATTCATTTTTTGAAAAAAAAATATTTGTTTTGTCAATGTGGAAACTGACCTTAGGCTAGGGTAGTGTTCAGATCGAAGGTGTTGTGTAGGGTAATTCACTCAAAGAGCATGGTGTTCTCAAAATAAGCGCACACATGAGGTGGAGCCAAGGAGTGTTTATTTTGGGAACACCCCACTTTGAGGATAAAGCATTGACACAATTTTTTCAATGTAAATTAGAGTAAAATTTTGTTTGTGATAAATTATTTTCTCCAAGTGAGGCAATAATATATCACATGGGTGTGCCAGACCAAATTTACACACTTGAGTGTCTCGTTGGGTTGGGCTCCTCTAAAAGGCATCTCAAGTGGTGGCACTGTAAAGCCAAAATGTGAATGAAGCTCTCCAATGTGATGTTGTTGTGTTTTTGATACAGGGTATCCATTTGACTTGCCAAAGGGTCACATTATGGTGTCACTGAAAGAGCTGAAGGATGCTAAAAATGACTATATTTCATTGGTCACCTCTAATAATTTGCCCATGGTTGCTTCATTTAAACACTTTTATGGCATCTTGCTTTTTAGGGTTATGGGTGAGGAGGGTAAAACAATTAATCCAAGGACTTGGATGTGATGAACACTCAGACAGGAGCAAATGGCTCTGGAGATGCTCTCATGCATCCATCCTCCTAAACAACACCCAAAGAAGTGATATCCCTGAGAGGTTAATATACTCTGGTCCAAAAGTCTCATGTGTTCATGTGTTTTGAGCAAGTACGTAAATCTTGCCCTTTCGGACATTGCCAACCAAACTGGCTGCGGTTTCATAACCCAAGTGGGTGGTCATTTAGAACATGCATCACACAACTTTAACTCTTTATGTGCAGGGTAAAGCTCTAGGCTAAGGGCATACCCAAAATTAGGGGCCTAGGATGAGGCCGAAGTTGGTTCTGGCCTCACATTTGGGAATGTCCCTCACCCCTAAGCTTTACCCATCATAAAGCATGGGGTGACCATTATCATGAACTTAAACCTACCTAGATCATAGGGTGACGGAGGGGGAGAGGGATCTATTTATCAGTGAGAGGGATCCTGCACCTATAAGTAGGCATAATTGCCCTAAACCTTAAACCCCAAACCTTAAACCTTCTCTTAAAGAGTAGATGTAAGGATCCTGCACCTATACGTAGGCATAATCACCCTAAACCTTAAACCCTAAATCTACTCTTAGGGAGTAGATGTTAAGATCCTGCACTTATAAGTAGGCATAATTGCCCTAAACCCTAAACCCCCTAACCTACTCTTAAGGAGTAGGTGTGAGATCATCTCTCTTAGTAGGGATATTTATACATATAAGGTGCCCTCAATATAGTAGGAGAATTCTCCTAGTGCTTTATGAGTGGAAGGGATCTTTCACTTGTGTCAGCAGCAAAGCATGTTTTCAGGCTTGGGAAGGCTGTATTGGCTGTATTTTGTGTAACTTGATAGTTGTGAAGAAGCTCACCTAAAGTTGTGTCTTTGGGGCAAAGACAACTTTATCTGCTTTTCAGTGTTTGTCAGTCTAGGCAGAACTGACATTCTTGGGGAAACATATATGCTTTGACCAAATCCAATAAGCACATTTTGAACAAACTTTCTCCATGGTGTGTGTGTTTGGTTGGCTCTGCCCCAAAGGGAAGAGACTTTGTTGCACTGGTGTAGGATTTTGGCATAAAATTTTGGCTTCAACTTCCCCCAAAATTCATGATATGCACACATGATAATACTCCAATATCACTCACACCCATAATATTTTGAGTGATATTGGAGTATTATCATGTGTGCATATCATGAATGGGGGGGGGCATGTTCCATAGAAGTGAATGCATCTAGACAACAAGTCATAGGAAGTTTTAACTTGCCATAGAGGGTAGGTTAGATCAGCCCATCACTGATTGCCTGCCTATGACTGAACACTTTGGCAGATCTTTCTCAATTGTTCTCCATTTTGAGTGATTTAAAATGT
>Ga0209611_10004334_pt1 | contig 24323 bp, 17 predicted proteins | sample S1TSphgellanicum_3_FD_187693 | JGI IMG/M metagenome (GOLD analysis project Ga0209611, IMG submission 187693) | Host-associated microbial communities from peat moss isolated from Minnesota, USA - S1T2_Fc - Sphagnum magellanicum MG (SPAdes) (version 2) | ecosystem: Host-associated > Plants > Peat...
CAGCAAGTTGAGTAGGAACGTTACTACTTTAAGCTTACTTGGTCAAATCCATTGACAGGTATCCTTTGTTCCACACCAAATATACTCTTTGTATTGGGCCTTAGGGATCACAAAGAGTTAAAAAACACAAACATGATCAGTTCAGTGGGCAGTTTGGTTTGGGGAAGAATCTAAACTGAAGATCATCTTTAGACAAATCACTTTGCAATCATCAGAGTCCAAAAGCTAAGATGGTAATTATCTGTAAGTATAGCAACGTCCAAAACTAGAGCATCAACATAAGAAAAGTTTTTAAAGACTGCAACATACAGGCATGTAGCTGTTGGCAAGCTTCCCAATATCCTCCTTCAAATGTATCACATAGGGGCAGTGGTTGCAGATGAACATAACCTTTCAATCATTCATGAAGACAACAAGCAAGGATCAGTATGCAGAGCTACTTGCACAGAAAACAAACACAGGACTAGACAACCATTGCTGGCATGTAGAAATTCATCCGCAACCATGAATTCACATTGTGAAGTGTATGCAAGAAGGTACCAGCAAAGCCAGATATGCTTCAAAGTCATCCAGTTTCCATGTCTTCCCTGTCAAAGGCTCTGGCAGCTGCATGTGTCAGAAAGAGATGAGCAAAAGATTAGTCAGATGTCCTTGCCCAGATGAAAAAATCAATGTCACAATCTGGCTAAATCTGCTTCATTCTCTTTTTCCGCTGCATGGTGATCTAGAAAGCTCCGAGAACAACGGATGTCGTAGTCAGGTTACTGGAGTCGGAGTAGTAAGTTCACAGTATGAGAAATACTTCGTCAGAGCATATAGGAACCAGCACTCAAATTAGCTTCTTCGACGATTCCAAAGAAATGTACTGTGTCTGGCATGAAGATGAATCGCTGAAAATAAGAAGAGAAAGCGAGCCAACAATCAATCTGGAATTGTTCTTTAAACGCCCTTGCAATGGAATTTCTACCCATGAACGGGCTACCTGGCATCTATCTGTGACCATTTAGACACACGGAGGCTGAGCAATCGGAATGAAAGCAACGCATCGGCGAAGAGAATTTGACTAACGGAATCTTGCAATTGATATTCCACCACGTTCGGGGCCACCTTCCATTGTGCACTACGAATTAAGAAGTAATGCAAAGAAACCGTTTCTTGCTATTAGTTCTACACTCTGCCAGAAGCAAATGTTCCAAATCTCATGGAGAAACCACAAGGGTGGGTCAGTTAAAAAGAAAATTGGCAGGGGAAACAAAAGTTGAAACATATGAACCTCAGAATCAGGTGCGCGGGTCATCGACGCATACTGCGACTCCATGACCTCCCCACGCACTGTCGTCACCCGCCGCTTCTTGTTTTTGAGCTCTGGCTGCAGAGCTGCCGACCGCCGAGAAAAGCTGCTGGCTCCAAGGAAAGACGAAAAAAATTCCGGAACTGAGCCGCGGAGGATTGTTCTATATTTTACGCTGGTGAAGCAGGAGGGAGGACGAAGAAGAAGAAGAGCAGCAGCAGGGGAGGCCATCGCCATAGCTCAAAGCTCCGTGGCGTCTGTTGGCCCTTTACATATCTTGCTCAGAATCCTAGATCTTGAAATCTACATAATAGGCAAGATATAATTCTTACCTCTAGTAAAACCACGGGCACTTCTCGTCAGCAACTCCCAACCCCGTTTGGGATAGTTCCGGGCAGGGCAGCCGAAAAAACCATGCTTTGTAAAAAAAGGGGGTCTATTGTGCCCATTTTGGGATGGCCATGCCAATTTTGGATGGGTTTAGGGTTTAGGTCAAGTTCTAGAAAATTAATTAATATGAGGAGCACCTTGAGTAAAATCAGAGAATTTGACGAAGTAAAAATTTCGAATTATTGTTAATAAAATGTAATAAAATTTAATTGTTAAAATCTCTTTGCAAGTTTGCATGTCCTTTGCACACAAACATGTCAAATTGCATACTTAGTTCATTAAAACAACACCTCCAAACAATTCAAGGCACGAATGTGAACAATTCATTGGTCACAATTTTTGTTCTTCTACACCTAGGAACAAGCCCATGACGTTATTACAACAATGCAATCACGTGAGCCTGGATGAAAAAAAGGAAATCATCTTGGATGGGATGAATTTTTATAAAAAAACATGGATGGAATCAAAAGAAAAGGATGATTGGTGGATGATGGGTGAATTATTTAGAGTTGAAAATGAGATAGATGAAAATTAATGCGAGATAAATAATTTGGATGAATGTTTGCAGACTCATTTTAACATGATGAGCTAGATATGGACTGGATAACATGGATGAAAATCAAGCTCAAACTCGCCGTTCAATGCAGTTAACATCAATATTCCTGATAATAACATTTAAAAAAATATTGCAAACCAAAAAAAAGTGTTATTCAAACTTCTTGTGTTATAAAACTTGCAACTAACAGGCTTTACAATATTCTTAGAAATATAAGCAATGTTTTGTGATGTTTTGTGAGCACAAAGGTTGCTACACGGCTTGATGTAAATTAAAGGGTTACAACATAACTTCATTATCTTCCTTAACCTACTTGAAATGCATAAGGATTAAATAACATAAGCTTGATTATGGACCTAAAACGAGGGAAAAAAAAATGTAGTGACAACTTTGGCACAAGACACAATTGGCACCAAACACATCAACACAACATATGAAAACTTAAACTTGTACAAAGCAAAGAAAACCAATAGCTTAAAACAACTTGACACATGAAAGAATGCAATTGGAAACTTGCTAAAACAGTGAAACAAAGCAAGTCACAATGACACAAAGTAAAATTTCAAACTTTTAAGAACATGGCATTTTTAAAAATTGTTTTATATAATCCACCAAGGGTACAAATACAATAAAATTACCCATTGTCTTGTGCTTATTTTGGATTAGTTTAGATTATTCTTCAAAAAATATTTGAATTAAAAAACTTTATTACTTTGAAGTTGATATTTCAAATTCCCAAAAATGTATCATTTTCAAATCTTTTCAAATCTTTCTTTAAATCCTTTTATTGATTAATTTAACATTAGTTAGTTTTTTAGAAAAAAAATTGCATACTTTATGTTTATTAGACTTTTAAAAACTTTTTCACTTGTTCCTATAGTATATTTAAAACTTTTGTGTATAAATACACCAAACACTCCAAACATAAACTTGGCTCGCCATTTAAAAACATGTAATATTAATCATTGGTTATTCATGGAGTGGATTCTTTTAGTGTATTTACACCCCAATTGCAAACATTCAAAAGTTAATATAAATAAACAAAAATGTTATTTGCACCTTCTTGTGGTTTGAAACTTATAATGAAACAAGTTTCACAATATTATGACGTAGTGCAAAAATCTTTCTTCAAACTATGAAATGTTCACACCATTGTGAATTGCAACTATATATACTTTTTCCGAATGTTGACCAAGTTTTTAAAGATAAACAATATATTCACAATAAGTCATGCACATTTTGTTTTCACTTAAAGGAATTAGATTGTTTTTGTATATATCATCCATCTCATTTGTGTGTAGACTTATTCTTCCACTTGTCTAAATCATCAACCTTGCCTTTCCATGTCTTGTAAATGAACTTCATCTTTGTCACCTTCACTTCTTGAATAATGTAATCATCTCTGTCCAAAACCTTGGGAAAGATTGCATCTTTGAATAATTCATGTATAATCCCATACATAATGCAAGAACTCATTGTTTGAAAACCTATGAGTTCAACAGATATTGATCAAAATAATGTGAGAATGAAGAGACAAAGATATTGAGGGAGAATGTGATTCAAAGAAAAAGTTTATCAAGACAACATGAATGCCAACGAGAAAGTAAGCTCCTTCATGAAATTTGTATAAAGAATTGAATGTGTATTGTTATATAGTTAATCAACATGTTTTCATGAAACAATAAACATAAATGTTTCTTCAATTGTATGTAACTATGTTGTAATGGCATATTTGGTGACCTCATTGTTGAATTGCCATTTCATTGCAACAAGTGGTAAGCCCAACAAATCTGGCATTATCAACAAAATTTTACCACCTTTTAGGACACGCATCCAATGATTTAAGTTGACCTTCGTGCTAGATGCACCATGTTAATAGCTCTTTCATTTAAGGCCAAGTCATGGTGAATGAAGGTTAACCATACTTGCTAAATTAATAATGTATTACATGCTGCGTATAGGCTATTTCAAGCCAACAATAGTACCAAAGTGCATAAACTCTAGCTTTACATGCACCCTTTCGGTTCATTGAAAGTGATGCACCCATAGATGATATTTTAGGTGAACCAATCCTTAAACTCCATATCTTCAACGTTCTGCATAAGGTAGAACTCTCGATTCATGATCTTGGCATCTATCATCAATGGTGCAATGCCCAATCACATACAAGTTTGTAAGTGGAAAAATTGGCAGTATGTTTCTATATGTAGATTTCAATAATTTGCTTGATTGGTTTGTACACAAATGCACAAACCCACACTGGAAGGTGGGTGATCCCATATTCTCAGCTGTCCACTTTTTGGTGGCAGGATCAAAGTAATTCTCACCCCATAGCCTCTCCATCCTTTTCTTCTCATCTACATTGAATTTGATGCATACGTCTTGGCAAAATTGGTGAGAGTGAAGGCCCAGCCATGAAGACCAACTGAGAAGGCAATTGTTCCCTTTTCAGGGTAGACTTGCACATCACCAAGCAGTGGATCTTCATAGGTTGCCGTGATGACATTAGCATTTTCAATCACCCACTGGAACGTCTGATATGCCTATTCACCCACCAACCTTCAGTTCCAAAAGCACCTGTCCATCTTGTTCACTGTGAGGACTGGATGAATTCTCTCACCAAGCGCTTGTTGGAGCACAGTCTCTGTCTGGACACACATTCCCTCCACACAGTCCACAACCACCAATGCACCATTGGTGATTCGAAGGGCAGTAGTGACCTCAGAGGAGAAATCAACATGCCCAGGTGAATCAATCAAATTGATCAGATAATCACTGCCATCCTTCTCTCCATGGAAATCCTTCAGAGATGAATCTCACACCTCATAGTACAAGGAAATCCCTGTAGACTTGATGGTGATACCTGTCTCTGCCTCATCTGCCCAGGTGTCGGTTAGTCGGACATCACCGGCAATGATACCTGGAGCAGCCACAAGGGAATCAGTCAGAGTCGACTTTCCTGAAACGCAGATCCAATCCATACCCCAGGCCATGCTAGTAAGACATCTTTTCAAACAGAACTGCTCAACAAACATCCAGAATTAGCAGATACCAAAATCAAGCACATTATAAAAGACTCTTATAGTGTTCAGGTAACAAAAATGGACCATATCAGGCCGTATAATGAGCATGGAAAAAGGGATGAGATGTTACATAGCATGTCGACAGCGCTAGAAGCAACGGCCCACCATCCTCTGAGATCATAATTTTCCCGAGAAGAATTCTCGAGAGAAACCTGCTCCAGCAGAAGCAGGAACGAGAGAGAGAGAGAGAGAGGATACACTTGCTACAATTGCACTAGCGTCTGCCGCATTCTAGGGTTAGGGTTTGCATGGAAGGACATTTGCAAAAGAATATGGGATAATATCCGGGCAGGCAACAGATTTTTTAACCCTGTCTGTATACAGATCAGGGTCATAGTATTAGTTTACTAATTTGGGCTTTCCGTTGCTTTGCACTACCAGTGACAATGATTAAATTGTTTTTTGTTTGTGGACATAATAATTTTGTTGTAATTAATTTTTTTTTAAAAGATGAAATCTTTATAAATTTCATTATATGTCATTTTGTTTCATTAATTTTTTAAAAAATTCTTGTCAATGAAAGTCTGATTCATTAAATAAGTTCAGAACAAGATACAAATAGACATGAAAAATAAATAAATAATTGAAAGGATTAAAAAAAGTAACAAGATACAAAAAAAACATTGAAAAGGTGCAAAACAAACAACAAGAAATGATTTAATAAAATTTGATCTATGATGAATTATAATTTGGAATGTCTCTGGAAATGTCACAGTGACGATCACCAAAATCCCATCCTACATCATAAATCAGTTCCAATGAAACATTGTTAGGGTTATAATATTAGTTTACTAATATAATATACAGAGGGTGTTGAATATGCTTATGTGTAGGTGTGCAGAAAAATTGGTACAGCCAATGAAATTGCTGGATTTGGTGGTCTGAATTTTTTAACAATACCTAATTATCTTGAATGAACTACCAGCTAAATGTGTAATAGGGTTTGGTAGGTTTGTGAGAATTTTAGAGGACCAATGGAAATGCTAGAAAGCGATCACTTTTTTTATTATAATATTCAGCAGAGTAGGGTTGTGTGTAAGCTTGAAGTTTTTTGTTTTTCTGTTACAAATTCCGTGTTTTGGAGGGGAAAAATGCCAAATTCTCCAGGGAAAAACAAACTGGAGAGAAATTTCACCACACTTTGCCACAGTTTTTAATTTTGGGGTAGTTTATTCACCAAATTTTTTATGCAAGATGCTTCAAACCCTCTACAAACTTTGCAAGTGTCAATGCTGAGACCTATGTGGTACATCACCATAGGATCTTATTTTTCACCATTTTTTCAAAGATTATTTTACATGTATAAATTATGCCACATATTTTTGCTTTGTACATCTTGTAATCCGCGATAACAATAAAATGAGTTTTTTTCATAAATTTTTCATGTTATCGAAACCATGGTCAAGTTAAGGTGTTTCCTTTTGCTTGAGAGTTGTGTTGCATAATTTTGTGTAATAGGTGGAGTTGCAAGAAAATAGCAAGTGTCATTAAAACTTGATCAATAACAAACCTTGTTCAATAGTGTGATCATTTACTTAAGAAGATGACAATATCAAAAGGTGGATTTAACATGTCTAGAGTAAATAAGTTGTCCAATATAGTTAATTATGGTGTTTAGAAAGTCAAATGTAAGATTGCGGACCTAGTAGCCCAACAAATAGGCCTTGGATAAGGGTCACAAGGTAAAACCTTCAAAGATCACAAGGGAGACGGTAATTTTTAGGGATTGTAATGGGGAAGGCAACCCTACCTTCCAACACAAAAATAAAATAATGAAATAAAAATGAAAGTAAACTGCAATTTCCAACTATCCAAGGGGGAGGATAAGAAGGTCACTACTTTCTAGCACCTCTGATAGCAACTAACTAGCTAACCAATACCTTCTAAGTTTGTTGCCCTACTTTGGTTTAGTTGTTACCTTTCAACAATTGACTTGTAAACTATTTTTACTATTGTGTAGCCATTATCTTTTAACAAGCTATAGTGGTCCAAAGGGCAAGTTCTAAATAGAAGACAATGAGATAAAATATATTAACATGAGAACTACAATATTTTACATCAAATTACAATAAATAAACTATTAACATTCTAGAGGGAAAATAAGGCATAAAGAAAGAAATAAATAAATAAAACAACATGATACACGCAAGTTCCACACATTTGCACACCACTTGCATTATTATCTCTTCATACCACATTTCTTATTTTCATTCCTTCAAAAAACTCCATACAAAAATGATGGGGGTTCCTTTTTAAATCCCCCCTTTCACAAGACCAAAATAGGTTTCTTTATCTTAATCCATCCACAAATCCCTTCTAATTGATGGTAAACAAATGCCAACCACCCATTTCCATAAGATAATTAACCAAATGGCTTCATCTTCAAGATAAGCTTAACAATGGTAAATAATCTATCACTAGATATTCATGTGTACAAAGTTAGAAGCTTTTGAAATTTTCATTTTTTTTCAAATAACTTGTAGAAAACATGGAAGGCATAAGGACCAAGATTCTTAAACTCTACCAAGGAGGAGAATACATGTGAAGAGAGTTCATCAAATTTTGCCAAGAAGTGGGCACAAGGCAACTTATTCAAGCATACATGCCACACCATAATATTATAGTATAAAGAAAAAATAAGAGATTGTTTAAAAAACATGTAGTATGGTGTTAGCATGTAATATTTTGACTTTTTTGTGGACAAAAGCTAGTAACACTACCACATACTTGTTGAACAAATGCCCTAGTACAACAAACAATGTAATGGACATTAAAGAAAAATATTTAAAGGTACTTCCATGAGTAAATCACTTGAAATTTTTTGGTCTATTGGCATATATACATGTGTTGGAGAACCAATGAATGAAGTTAATTCCTTGGAACACAAGATGCATATTGGTGGGCTTTAACAATACTAGAAAAGGTTGTAGACTATTCAATTTTGGACTAGAAAAAGAATGATTTTAAAGGATGCAATAGTAGACAAATCCATGCATGGATTGTAGCAAATCATGTGACTTCAACATGTTGAATAAGGTGATGTAACAATACTATCGTTTATATAAAAAATATTAACCAAATTGAACACCAAGACAAATGTTAGGGAGACAACCATGAAATGAAAGATTTGTTGTTGGAAAATTCACCACCAAAAGTTCATGAGTTATTGTTAGATCAATCAACAAACAAAGCAACCATTGCAAAGGAACTAGTTCCACCAACAAATATATTGGTGAATTTTGAAAAATAGTAACAAGCTCCATTTTGGAGGTCAAATCATGTGCACAAACCTCTAATAAGATTCACAAAAGATTTTGTGTTGCTTACTAAGTTGCAGGAACCAAATTTTTATGTTGAACCCATGAGCCACCTTGGATAAAGACATGTGATGAATCAAGATGAGTCAAGAACTAGAATCAATATGGAAAAAATAAACTCGGAAGATTGTGGACCAATTGAAAGGAAAGTTACCAATCCCATCAAAATGGGTCTTTAAGACCAAGTTGACAATAAATGGAAAAAATCAAGGCAAGATTCATTGCATGAAAGTAAGTTTGAACAAACATTAGGCATCAACTACCAAGAGAACTTTGCATCCATGATTAAATGGGTAACTATACACATGCAATTATGAGTCTTGTTGCTCAAAAAAATTAGCTGATCAAACATTTATATATGTCAAGACAACCTTTTTGAACATGGCCTTAGACAAGGAGGTGTTTATGGAGTTGCCTAAAGGGCTACATCAAGATGGAGGATCATTGAAGGTCTACATATTCCAAAAGGCAAAATTTTATGGGTTAAACATACGTGGTAGAATGATAATTTTCTTTAGGAACAAGGGAAAAGTGCATCCAACCACAATTTATAGTTTTGTATAAATGAAGGTCTTTGCATGTGATAATTTTTGTTATATGTGTATGATCTATTGCTACATGTGTGAAATGATATGACTAAGTTGTGCTAGAGTGTAGTTTGTCTACCTATTTCAAGGTGTATTATTGTTCCAAAAGAATTATGCATAAGAGTTGATATACAAGTATAAAATGCAAGATTGTGTACATGTTGAAACACGAATGGAAGAGGATTTTAAGTTGTAGTTAAATATGGATCAACTAAAGAAGTAGATCATTTTTTCTATCAAAGCATGGTAGGTAGCTTCATATTTTGAACTAACTTTTAACCATACTTGTCATTTTCAGTTATGCATGTGAACAAGTTCATGTTTTCTCCACAACAACCCCACCTTGATGCAATTCACATGATCTTACAATATGTCAAAACTAAGATGAATCACCAAATATTTTTCTATGCAATTCAAATTTGAAATTGATAAGTTGTGTGCATAGAAATTGGGTGAATTGTCTTAATAAGAGGAAATTGACCACATGGATTATTTTAAAAACAAAAATGTTAAAATATACTAAACTAGCAAGTTATAGCCAATGATAGTGTTGTCTACAATTGAAATGAAATACAAATCCCTTGCAAATGGAGCTAAAGAAGTAATATGGTTTAAACACTTGTTGATAAAATTGAGCAATGAATGAAGACCATAAAATTTGGTCTTTCGTTTGTGATGACCAAAATGTGATGAAACTTTCAAAGAATTGGGTGCATCCACAATAAAATGAACCATACCCAATTCCTTTGTTCCTTTAAGAAAAACAAGGACTTGAAATTGGACATTGAGATGACATGCAACCATTGCACAAAATTTATGGTTTAATCACATATTTGACTTGTACAATATGTTCTTATAACAAAATTTGGTTTTTTTGAATTTTATAACTTATCTTTATATTTATCCAAGAGTTATTGGAAAGAAAATTATGGATTTTGAATTTTACAATTTATTTATATATCAATTCCAATGATGATTTGAAACCATGTAAAGTCTAATAATTATTCAATCTACAAGAATATGAAAATTTTCTAAAAAAATATAGATTAAATTTTGATCATTTTTATGTGACTTATTTAAAACCTTAAGACTAGTTACAAGTGTTCAATTAGTCCTTTTTCACCCTCAAATGTTGATATAATTGACTCATATTTTTAAATGTCATTTTGAATGTATATTACATCACACTATGTAGATTACATGAAAAACATTTAATCCTAAGTGAAGTTAAAAATTGACAAGTGTGTTATTCAAGGGTGGTTACATTTATAGTGGTTCATTATATTGTAGACGTACCCAATCCCATCTTGCACATTAAAACCAAACATAGAAAAACTTCATCACCATTATATTCAAAAGACAATAGAAAAAATGACATAAAGGTTATTTATGTTCCCACACAAAAATAATATAAACAATTTTATGAAACTTTTAAGAAAGTCCATATTTCAATTTTTGAGAAATCAATAAGAGTTTATGGTTTTAATAAGTTACTAACATAATGTGGCCAACTGTGAAGGAGGGTGTAAAACATAGTCATGAAACACACCTTATTCATAAACTATAGATTACCATGAAATTAGTTGTATACAATTAATTAATTGCATGGAAGCAGGTACGTAAACTTTAAATAACTAGTGCCAAATGTAAATTAATGTTATCACAATCTAACATCACAAAACCTCATTAATCACCATTGAATTAAGTGGGAGTTAAATATTTTTACATCAACTTTTGTAACACCATAAGATTTTATTTGCCATTGTTTCTTCAAATTTTCTTATATGTATAAATTAAATTGCCATTTGCTTTGGTTTTGTACATCTTGTAAATTTTTATTACAATAAAGTGAATATAAAGTTGTTAGAATGTGCAATGAACAAGACCTCCAAAACATTGTCATGAGTTGGACCAAGAAATGCATGCAAATGGAAAACACCTCCCCCCCCCGCCTACATTTCAATCACTTATGCTAGTCTAATAACATAAAATAGTACACCTATATTAGGTGCTTGACCTATTTACATTACCTATCTATCAATGTTATTCATCACCTTGATGTGGTGAAGTCCTTCATCCTTTGGTGGTATTAGTCTAGGTGTTGGTTCACCCAAGGCCATTGCACAAGCCAAAACCAAACACCATCATCCCAAGAACAATGGATTTTTTGGGGCCATTGTTCCCTTGCATTGAAAGAAAAAATATCAACACAAGGTGAATTTGGATTAACATCACCTCCATCATCGCAAAATTAAATGTTCAAACAAAGGTTCCTTTGCCCCAAAACCTCATGATTTGTAAGGTCTTCCAAGGATAACATTATTTGAAACTTTTTGAAGATATAGACTTTTGAAGTGAAATGGACATGTGTTCCATCCTACCAAAAGAAAAATTAAACTAAGTTACATTCAATGGAATAAGGCTGGCATTAGGGCCCATTTCACCTAGGAATGTAATGAGCCAATTGGCCATAATGAATAACACCTGACCCACACACCATGTAGGATGGATGGTGTATAAACTAGAAACATTTTTTCATTGTTGTGTACCAATTGTTATGTACTAATCATCCACATTCATCTCCATACCTAATATCTAGCCATCAAGTGCCTATCATGTTCCATGGTTAATATTGCCATAATTATTTCAACCATTTTGGTTTTAACCATAATTAATTTTTGCATAATTGGTTTTGCCATAAAATATTTATTCATTAATTAATTTAACCATATTAATTTTTTTGGCGATTAATTTAGCCAAATTTATTAATTCATGGTTAATTTAACAAATTTTGGTTTAACCATAATTATTTTAACCATTTTGATTTTAGCCATAAGTACTTCATTCATGTTTATTTGAACTATAATTAATGTTTTCATAATTGATTTTGCCATAAAATATTTATTCATTAGTTAGTTTAACCATATTAACTTTATTAGTGATTAAGTTTGCCAAATTTATTTACTCATGGTTAATTTAACCATTTCTAGTTTAGCCATGGTTAATTTTCCCCTAATTATTTTAACCATTTTGATTTTAGCCATAATTACTTCATTCATCTTTATTTTAACCATAATTTATTTATACATAGTTGATTTAGCCATAAAATATTTATTCATTGGTCATTTTAACCATATTAATTTTATTCATGGTTAGTTTAGCCATTTCTAGTTTAGCCACAGTTGGTTTAACCATAAACTATTTATTCATTAGTTAATTTAGTTAGTTCTAATTTATTCATGGTCAGTTTAGCCATAAAATATTTATTCATTGGTTAGTTTGGCCATATTTACTTTACTCATGGTTAATTTAGCTATATTTATTTTACTTATGGTTGTTTTTAACAATCTGGTTTGGCCATGGTTGTAGCCATAAAATGTTTATTCATTGATTAGCTTGGTTTTATTTATTTTATTCATAATTAGTTTCATCGTATTTATTTTACTCGTGGTTAATTTAACCATGGTTGGTTTGCCATAATTATTTTACCCAAAATTAATTTAGTGATTATATATTTAACCATTATTTATCTAGATATGTTTAATTGAACCATAATTAATTTAGTTATGGTTGGTTTAAGCACTATTATTTTTATCAATAATTAATTTTGCGATAATTAATTTTTCATAAGTTAAATTTGCCACCTATTTAACTTATGTAATGTAAGTATGTGGTTAAATAGCTTAAATACAAGTAGTTTATATGTAGGTGTATTTATTTATACATACCTTACCTATACTCCACCTATTTACTTATATTTTAGCCTATAGGTAACCTGGTTATATAGGCTAGGGTAAGCCATTTATATACCTATGATAAATTACTAATTGGTTAACTAATTATTTACCTAAAATACACCAATGAATGTGTAATTAAGTAGTTAAATATTAATTATTACAAATACATTGTTGATAATATATAATGAATTAGGTCAAATTTGTAAGGATTAGTTATAATTTAGTAGTAATTATTAATTATAACAAAATAATTAGACATTAACTATTACTAATTTTTATTTTAACTTAATTAACATACATATTTACTTACTTATTTATTTACTTACTTAATTTATATATCTTACATAGTTATTTAAGAATAATGTTGTGTGAACTAAAGGTTTTAGTGTTGTGTGGACATGAAAATTTTTTCCTTACCAAAAGTTTGTCCCATATTGTTTGTCATCCTTTCCAAATGATGAACAATATAAATAAATGCACCATAAGCGTCCAAAACATAAGAAATATTTTTAAAAAGAAGGCCATTTGGGATGAGCCAATTGAAAAGGTTCAACTTTAAAAGCCAAATTCAAAATGAACTAGGATTTTCCTACCTAAGTCATCTAAGTGTAGGCTTAATCTAGGCGATGTACATTTATGTTTAATAAAGGTCATAGCTTAGGTTGCCCTAGCCTACTTTAAGCTTCTATATTTAATTGTTAGTTATAGGTTTTTAAACCTAAGCATAGGAACTTAGGTTGTAGGTTCCTAAACATAGGTACCTTGGGAATAGGTATCCAATTTTAGGTTTAACTTAGCTTGTTTAAGTTTTATCCATGTGGTATAACCTAATGGTCAATGTTAAAATGCCATGTGGCATAACATAAATGACCAATGTTTAAATGCCACATGGCATAGCCTAGGTGGCTAATGTTTAAATGCCACGTGGTTTAACTTGGGTAGGCATTATTTAAATGCCACATGGCATTTGTTTAGTCAAAATGGTGTCTAACCAATCAAAAAATCATTTGACTATTGTATTGACTAGTCAAAATGATTGAGCGATTTTTTTTTGACGCTTGTCCAAAATGGGTCTTTTTTGACCAAAATCTATAATAAAAAAAATTATGAATTCTAGTAGTGTGAGCATTTGTGATATATTTATTTATGAGACACAAAATACCTTGATGAGCTTTTATTTATGAGACACAAAATACCCTGATGAGCTTTTATTTACGAGACATAAAATACCTTGATGAACTTTTATTTATGAGACAAACTATTCCGAATAAGCTTTGTCCATGTATGTTTTTTTGCACCTTTTGTTGTTTTGTTTGTTTAATCAAGTACAATTTAAGAAATATAACAAGGGGTGCATCACACTATGGCCTTACCATTTACATTAAAACTTATCTTAAGGCAAAGAATAATTATGGAAACTCAAATATTTCACAATGCAAAGATATAATCTTCAAAAAATCCTCTAAAAGAAACCAAAATCCTTCAAGATATTATAACTCTATAATTAATTTCAAGTTTCAACACAAGCCAAAATATCATCTTTCAAAAATCTTGATTTAAAAATAGACCTATTACCCAAGGGCCAAAGTCCCTTAGGTTATTATACTTTATAATGAATCTAAACACAATATACTCGCCTTGGCAAGCAAGGCCAATAAACTCATGTTCTATTTAATGACATTGGTTTCAATCCCAGCATGTTTGAGGCAAGGGTACCTACCAACAAACAAGATACTTTTAAGCATTAAGTAAAAGTGCAATGTTATTTTTTTACAACCTAAAATTAAGTTCAAATTGATGAAACCTTGTAGTAAAACAATACAACTCCATATACTTTGTTGCACTAATGCTTGGACAATGCTCATTAATGATATTTAGTGTCTTCTTATTTATTTTGCCATGAGTAGGGTAGATTGGCCAATGACCAAACAATTAAACATTCAGGGCAAGCCGGATCTAAGGGGAGGGCTCTGTTGTTTCTAGTGTCCAAAAAAAACTTGAAGCCCTCCTCTTGACATATCTAACACATTAATAATTGTCAAAAACAAATTAGAAATGAGAAAGTTATGGCCCCTCAAAATAAAGGGGTCAATAACTCAAAAAAACAAACCACCCATCATTACAAAGGTTAGTTCTTGTGTGACAAAAAACTTGGGCACACAATAATCAAAACAAGGATCACATATATTAAATAGTAAAGCCACTCTCAGAATTGCCCACTAGCTTGAGCCTATGGCCACCTAAATTCCTGCCTTCCCCAACAAAGAAAAGCTTGAGGTCTCTAAAGGGTTAAATCTCCCTAATCTCTCTCTTGAGCCCACTGGCCTTCCTTCTCTTCTTAATTTCTTTAGACCACATAAACCTAGAACAACATTAAATTTCCACAAGAACCCAAGTCCTAGATTACATTTTGTAACATAGACCCTTGAATCCAAGTAGATTACATAAACCAGTACTCATGTCACCACCCCTCAAATTGACAATATATTAAATAAAAAAAATAGCACACTTCAACTCCCCATTGTCAGTTTCACAAGATTTACAAAGAACCACAACCCCCTTGTATGATCCACCTTGTAAAATTCGATGGAATGTGACTATTCTTCAGAGTTCCCAGTAATTAGGGTGCTCTCTCATGATGTGCATATCAACAACATTCACACACAAATCAACTCGACACACACACATTGAGAAGATTCCAAACCGCTCTTGAAATCTTTAAGATCTTCATCATCCCCTTCGTCATCAACCTTCAAATCCACCTTCTAGATTAAAATTCTGTCTCTCGAAGCAGATTGTGCAATGGATTTTTTTGTACTTCTGTTAGAGCCCAAAACTCTAGCCTTCCTTCTCTAAAAACCTCTATATATTTATATCCATTCCCTTCGTCACTTATTTGCTTTGTTGTTCTTCTTTCTTTAGCTCCACAGTGAGAGTTCCGCTAGCTTCCCATCACTTGGTAGCTCCCTTGCCTCACATTCAACCAATGTCCAATAATATCCACTCCTGCTCACTCATCCCAAATAAAAGAAAACGACATAAAAGCATCAAAGCCATAAACACCATCGCATTTCCATCACTTCTTTTCCTTGTCTCCATTGCCGTCATGCGTAAACACCCCCAACCGAAAACAAGAGAAAACATTATTCTTTAAAAACCTAAAACTTCTTCCTATTCACATCCAAACCCTAAAATTAAAATTTTGTTACACCTAAACACCCAAAACATTCCTTTTATATTGCTTTGTTGTTATTAGAGTTCAAAGATGATTTGTAGAACTTCAGGTTGCACTCCTACAACACTTTAAATAGTTTTAAATGAATAAGAAATAAGAAAGTTATGAAGTTTGAAAGTAGGAGGGGTCAAAATGAAAAAAATTGAAAAAAAACGCATTTTGCAATTTGAAAAAGTGTATTTTCTTTACTGCTCCTTTTTGGCTGATCCTTTGGCTTTGCATTTTCAAGATGATTTGTAGAGTTTGAGAAGGCGCTCCTATAACATTTTCAATCACTCAAAAATGGAGAAGAATTGAGAAAGATCTGCCAAAGTGTTCGGTCATAGGCAGGTGATTGGTGATGGGCTGGTCTACCCTAGTGTTTGTGTCTATTGATAGGGGCAGACTCCACACAGTTCGACCTTTGACGCGACTGACCATACTACGCCAATAGGGAGCCAAAACCAGTTATACAATAGAATAGCTTCAATGCATGCTTCTTCTGCAAATGGGCAGGTCCAAATTGACTAATGTTCCTTTTGGCGAATGGAATTGGAATTGAAGGGACCTGTTGCGTCTGATACAATCCCCTTTTGCTTGAGAAGGTGCTTCAATATCATAGGCAGAAATTTCAAGAGTGCTTTACGGCATCAGAAGTTATCTCAGAGTACATATGGCATATCCTCCTCTCGACACTGGACTTTTCTATGTTGCTTTTGCCTTACTCTTTACCTTCTTAGATGTTTGTATGTGGTCACCATTGTTTCTTGGCTCTCTCTCTTGGCAGACTTTCTGCTCCCTTGCACAGTGCTGACTCCGAATGCTTCTATCCACTCATTCATAGGCCAGCTTTTTAGTGCTGCTTTAGTTCAACATTTACCACTTGGATCTGTCATTCAAACGCCTGCATGTGGTTTGCCTTCTTCCAAGTTCCAACTCGTAATAGGGCTGTCTGTCTGCTCACCAAGTCCTTCCCTAAATTGAGGGTTGTTCATTGTAACCAGTGTTGGGTGGTGGTTCTTAGAACCAGGAGGGACAGATACTCGCTGGTTATCAACCCATGTATACACCCACTTACCTATCGATTCTCAAACCTTTTGAAGAACCGGTTTTGGTATATTAATTGTAATGCTCAAAAAATTATGAAAAAGTCAAAGAACCAGCCAAAGAATTGCCAGTTCTTTTTTTGGGTCTTTCATGTGAACCATTGATTCTTTAAGGTTTTTAAAAAATAACTGGAACTGAGGGTTCTTCGATTTTGAAACATTTTGAAACAACCAGAACCAATGGGTCTTTAAAAAATCAAGGAACCCACCCATCCCTAATTGTAACTTGTGACCCTCTAACCTCAAGGGTGTCCCCAGGGAGTAGGCCTGAAATTTAGGGGAGCCCTGGGGGAACAGGTCTTCTTAGCATCAAGCAGAAAAGATTTTTGTTTGAATGGTGAAAGGTTTGCATGTGAATCACAGAAGGTTCCTTCAGTTGAAGGAAGCACAGTTTTGGTATGATTAAAGAAACCTTGGAGTGCATTACCATGTGGGTGAGTGTTACTTCAAATTGCCATCTCTTCAAAAAGTTCCAATCCCACCAAAACCCAATGCAGATTTGGTGCAAGAAAGAAATGACCAGGTCCGCATGCTGAGAAAAGCATGGAGTTCACGATTTTTCCTCTTTTCGGTGCTCAGATCTTGCAAGTTCCCACCCAAAAAACCACCGGTTTTGTGTGACGGTTTTGAAATAACCCTAACCAATGCCTTTGATTCTGTTTTTGGCCTTCAAAAAACTGGAATGGCGGTTCACTGATTGAGAAGTATCAGAAAACCAGAACCAGTGGTTATCAACAAAATTAAACACCTGCCCAACGCTGTTTGAAACCCATAATCCGGATTTGAGATAACCGCATTGCTCCTGTTATAGTGTGAACACATTCTTAAAAATTGGTTCTGGTAATAAACTCTTCCGTATTGACAGTCTTCTCAATCTGCCCTAAACCCTAATCTCACCAATTGGTTTAATCTCAATCCTGTGGGTGTTTCATTTTTTGAAATCCTCGCTCCTTATTTTTCATTGTTTCCCATGATACCCACCCAGCAAAAATGAACAAAAATAATTCGCATGGGGCTCTTGCAGGGCCGTTCCCAAAGTAAGTGCCCCTCAGCAGACGGTAACCAATCTCAGGAACAAACAATGTCTAGCAGTGAATCTGTTGACACTTTCAGATGTATCTGACATATTCACGTACATCCATCATCCAAGGTGGGTTATCTAATGTGATTGCAATCCAAGAGCATCTCCACCCACACCCCCAATTTGGGCCTCTATAAGTGTTTACCACATCCAAAATACAGTGTCAATTATTCCCCCACCGACAATGAAAAATAAAATGTGGACTGTATAGAGGAAGAAACTATTTAAAAAGTCGTCACCTGGGCCAATCACTACGGTTGGCCAATTAAAAACCGTTGCCTTTACTGGCCCTCTTGGAGGGCACTATATCTCAGTCCACCTTAAAGGCTTAAACTGAGTTTCACACTATTGGACTACTATACTTCATCCAAAATGTATTTCATCTATACCTCTTAGTACTATGGTTGGAGATGGACTTATGCAGTGGCAATCCGCTTCCCATGTAGTTATTGTCAGTCAGCTTCATCCTGCCTTTTTTTTAGTCCTCATTTCTGGGTTTCTTTTCTTCTTTGCTCCAGTGTTTTCTTTGGCAATTTTTTGCATTATTACAACCTGAAAATTATGATTTACATGAAAAAAAAGGTCCAAATTCGCCAGCTTTTGATTTAAAAAAAGAAAAAAAAACCCATATTCTACAACAGGTTCCAGAAGGTAGCCAGAATATAAAAGGATTCTTAATTTATTGGGCTTTCATATCTGGTCTAGAGCCAAATTTGGCTAAATATTCTTGTTGATGATTGCCTCCTTTTGTTTGGGTCATCCAAGAGTCTCCGATTTTGGCAGGGTTTCCATCCACCTGTTGAATCTACCAGTGAGAGTGTGAGAGTGTGTGTGTGTGTGTGTGTGTACCATGGCTGCATTCAATTGTTGTTCTCTCAAGTGTGCAATAATGGCTTGCACTGATCACAGGGCTGTGATTGTCAGCCATGATTTGAACATTGAACACATTGAACACATTGTTCACATTCATCACATATCCCACAAGGCTCACAAGGACCCATCCACAAACAATTCCCTTGTCAGTGCTTGTTCTGCATGTGTGGCTTGTTGGAAAGCTTGGATATGAAAAATAAGTACATTGTTCATGACTTTGTTTGGGCACAAAGCCTCCACAATATTTGTAGTCAGTTTCAGTGATCTTCAATCTTCAACATGTGGAGGTCAGGTAGGTGAGTTTGGTGCACAAGAATACATTCTGACATATTTGTGATAATTATGCCAACTTGTACATGTACAAGTCTGTAGCCCAAGTCACCGTATCCTCATAATTTTCATCATAGATCTAGTTTGTGCGCACACATAATGTGCCACTGTGCACTCCACAGAGGATTCAATTGGCACAATTCATGGTTTCCTATACTAGAACCCAATACCGTAGTACCTATTCAGGTTGTGTGCTTTGGTGCTGAAAAAATATTTTGTTTTTTACAATCCTCTTTGGAAGTAGAAATTTTTTTGATGGAATTTTGACAATAATTAAAGGCAACTTCTTAGGTAAGTTTTTTGAACTCTGAATCTCTAATATAATGACAATAATTTCTACTCCTTTTTTGCAGAAATGAAGAGATATAATAGAGTTATCTGTAGAGTCACGCTATTAGGGGGCGATAATGGCCAGTTTCGACATAATAGGGCATCAAACATGTAACTGTGAATGGAAATTTTACAAAACAAAATAACTGGGATCCAAACTAGTTTTTCCACCAATTTTGGTGGTAAACTGAGTTTCATCCTGTCTTTCCTTTTTCGTGAGCGCCTTGAGTGCTGCTACATATATTTTCACTGCTCCTACCTTTACAACTACTATAATTACTCCCGATCCTTGTGCATTAAATGTTGAGTTCCTGCATTTCATAGTGAGATTTAATAAAATTTCCTTACTTTGCGGATACCACTCAAAGAGGGGATACAGTGAAAGCAGACCCAAAGACAGGGTGGCTTTACTGATAACTCTTATGTTCCACCAAATTATAGTATAGAGAAATGTTGCTAATTATTGGATACCTGCTCTGCAATTGACCCGAAGCCAGAAGTTCCTAAGTTTTCACCAATTTTTGTATTTTTCCTTTCCTTGTCATTTCCTTAAATTTTGACATTTCAAAAAAATGATTTCTTTAAAAAATCAACATTTAAAAAAACAATTTAATTACTGCTGAACCCGAAAGGGTGCTACAATATTAGGAAACATAGGCTTGGGTGCTGAAAGATGAGTTACATGGTGGTGCCAAATACTTGAACTAAAAATGTGGAATGGAACACATATGGTAATAGAACTTGTTTGGCATGTGTTGTCCCCAACTCTGTCTCTTTGAAGAAGTATTTTGGGATCAAAATCCCACAAATTGCATTTTTGTAAGGAGTACAAGAAGACTAGATTTGGGATTTTGATGGGGTTTGGGTGTAATGGAAAGTTGTTATGTAGGTTTGCTAAAGAACTTTAAAATCAACGAGAAATAAAAAGTTGCATAGCTTCAAAATGTTCACAATGTGTTTTCCCATGTGTTTTATGATGCTTGTTCCCAATAGCACCAATTTCCTTAGTTTCATCTTCTGGGAGTGTCAAAAGGTTTGCATGTGATTGTTGCCATAGGTAAATATGGGGATTAAACATATACCAAATTTCACCACAAAAAGAAATACTTGTAACATAATGAGATTGTAATTATGTGGATCTAGGATTTGACATGAGATTGGATATGTTTGGATGCCAAAAAAATGCACTAGATATGAATATATTCCAACATCTCCAAACATATCCCACTTAACTATCATTGGCTTGAAATCGAAGTTAGAGGTTTCATTCTTTGTGTCAAAGGAATCATACATTTCACAATTTTTTGTTGCCCAGATTCGACATCCATAGATATGGGGATTAAACATATGCAAAAAGCCTAGATGGCGCTCTAGGCAATGAAAGACAAGAACATTAATTCTCAAACTCTTTTAGTGTATTGCTCATTGGAAAAAAAAACACAAACAAATTGCAAACATGAAACTGTACTATGTTGGGTGTGGGGATACCTTGGTTGATGTTGGAAAAAAAAAAGGGCCGAAATTCTTTTCAAACAATTGACCAACACAGAATGAAAGTTGCAAAGATGTTAAAAGCCTGTTAGCTAAAATTTTATGACATAGAAAAAGGAAAGCAAAAACAAGATCAAAAGTAAAGATTACTCCTTTTTGGAAAGATGGTGGAAACCATATTGTATGCTTCTTTATTGAGGAGAAGGGCTCCCATTCACTCCCTTCTCAAAAGGTGGAGAAATTTTCACATGGATTGAAGTTAGGTTTCCATAAAATGATTGCATGAATTGGGCTTCTAGCTAGTGAACCCAAGAGCTTGGACTCACCAACTAGGGTGATGGATATCATTGGTGGGTCACAAGCAGTGTTGGTGGGTTACAAGTTAGAACTGTTGATTTATGTTCCAGGTAATCAAAATCGAATCAAAATCAAGTCTAATTTTGGGAACCAGAGTGGGATAAGAATTGAAATCAAAATCGGGTTCCTAATTTTTAGAATTATAAATTTTCATTGTTAGTTGATGGAATACATTTTGATTTCCAATGAATCTAATTTGATCATTGTGACTGCCATATTAAGATGGATGCATTAGTGTCCTGTCAAAAGTAGTTTTTGGTTGATGAAGCTTCAAATCCACCTTTGGGCAACATTTGCCCCCTCTTCTATGAGCTCAATCTACATTTACTATATATTATAATTCTGTGCTTGATTTTGACTGAAATTTTTATGAAAGATTTCATGTGTAAATTTTGAATCCAACAATTAAATTTACAATCCCATTCATGTATGTGTATGGTTTAGGGTTTAACCTAGATTGAACATTGAACCAGATTTCTAACTAAATTTTGAAATAGAGATGAAATAATTGTAAAAAAGGGCCCTTCTCCTAAAGAACATTGTATGCATTCAAGAAGGGAGATGCCAACATGCTTTCAAAACTTACAGGAGGGGGGGGGGGAAAAAAACTACTACAGGAAATAATGACACAAATAGTGCATTAATGGAATGTGAGATAGGTACACATAATGCTTTCTTTTATTTTCAAGTTTCACTCAAATTGATTGATGGGAAGGGGAGATGCCTTGGTCCCTTGCCTTTTCAGAAGGTCATAATAACTGGAGTATCCCCTCAATCAGCCATGGACACTAAGTTAAGTGTTAAGTCTGGAGTCTGCAACATGAACAAAACTTCACAGACAAGGCAAAGTTTTCCTTTCTTTGATTAAGGACTAAGTACCTACCCCCACATGTAATAATAAAAACCTTCTTTTTCCCAACAGGCAGAAAGCATGCAAACTCCGTGTCTTGGAGTCCTCCCCACCCAAAAGACTTGACCGAGGATTTTGTTGGGCAGAAAGAAAGCCCACACACACACAAACCCGGGAAGGCTGGTGTCTTGGAGCACAAATGGCTTTGCTTGACTAAGAGCTTGATTCCTGGCAGAAAAAAAAGCATGCAAACCCAAGTTCCAACCCAATCCTAAGAACTTTGGTCAGAGCAGGAAGTAAGTAAGATATGAATCAGTTCATGATTGTGAATAATTTCATGATTTCTGTCAAAGTCTGGAGGGCTTTAACAAGGGGCTCTAGTGAAGGAAATCAGATCTTGTTGCCAAAGATTAGACATGTGGTTTGAAGTAGATGAGACCATTCCCCCTTGCACATACCTTGGCCGATTGGCTACCTATGATCACAATCAAAAGAAAAAGCTGAAGTATGTTTGTACACATTATTGTATGTATGAATGAGTATGTGGTTTTTGCAGTTCCTCATCAAATTCACCACTTTTTTGGTTCCAAATTCTGAAGACTTGTCAAGAAAGGGGAGAATACAGAGAAGAGAAACAACACAACCACCTATTCCCTAGATCCATCACAAATTCACAATGGATCTTCGTCCTAATCCCAGCTTTGCCACATGGCACTCACGGTGAGGTTAAAGAAGATGATTGTTCTAAGCCCGGATTTTCCACATGGCACTCACGTTGAGGCTAAAGAAGATGATTGTTCTAAGCCCGGATTTTCCACATGGCACTCACGTTGAGGCTAAGAACGATGATTGTCCTAAGCCCGGCTTGGCCACATGGCACTCACGGTGAGGCTAAGAAAGATGATTGTCCTTAGCCTGGCTTGGCCACATGGCACTCCCATTGAGGCTAAAAACGATTATTGTCCTAAGCCCATGGCACTTCTGTTGAGGCTAAATTTCTGTTGTGTCAACTGCTAAAGGCTGATTTTTTCACCTGTAATTCTCATATTGAAATATGATACTTGTGGGAGGATGCAAGTATTGGCTGGTTATTGAGAAAATACCCGGTTATCAACCCAAGTATTGATAAACCTACTAGTCAACTTTTCTTTGGAAAACCAATAGATAACCTACCTGCTTGGTTCACATCATTCGAAAAACCAGTAGGCCTGGGTATTAAAGTTTTAAAATTTAATAATCTACCCAGATGATTGAAATTTCATTCTAATAGGTTATCAATCCTAAAACCCTAAACAGGTTTATGATAGAAAACAGAGAAACATATAACCTACCCTACCTAGGCAGCATAACTGATGGTTTTCAAGGTGTGTATTTGAGAACTGGCCCTTATGCATAATTGATGGTTACTAACAAAATAAAAATCGAGTAAATTGATAATTGAGAGTATTACTTTGATAGGGAAATTGAGAAATGGTGGATCCAAATTTTCAATTTTTAACATTTGATACCCTGTATGGTCCAAAAATTAAAAATTAAAAAACCTACCTGACCGGTAATGAAAAAAAGAAAGAAGTAACTATTTGAAAAATCTTTGAAAAATCTTTCATTAAAACCAAGTTTTTTTGGTTATCTACATAATAGCTAAGTAGTGACCACAATGAATTCCAAAACTTGGCATTTACTGGAGATTCCAAAGGTTTAAAGTTTAAAGCTCCATGGGCCCATTGCCA
>Ga0209611_10004336_pt1 | contig 24317 bp, 19 predicted proteins | sample S1TSphgellanicum_3_FD_187693 | JGI IMG/M metagenome (GOLD analysis project Ga0209611, IMG submission 187693) | Host-associated microbial communities from peat moss isolated from Minnesota, USA - S1T2_Fc - Sphagnum magellanicum MG (SPAdes) (version 2) | ecosystem: Host-associated > Plants > Peat...
AAATATATATATATATATATATATATATATATATAAACACATTGTATTGGAATCTAATTGAGTGTAGACAATCATAAAACATTTAAGGTATTTAAAGAAGACACATTTATTAGTTGTTGGGGTTTTTGTTTTAGATTCTTGAAATTAATTGGAGCCCATCTATAAGCATACTAGTAGTTAAATTTTTGAATTCCATGATACTAATATAAACGTGAAATAGTTTCACTACACTTTAGTGATTTCACCTTGGTTAAAATTGTTTCACTATAAGGTCACTATGTAAACATCATATTTCACTACTAGTTGACATAATTCATTATTATGATTTATTATGGTAAATAAGCTTTTTTTATGTTGTTGTTTTAAATACCCTAGGCTACTTTAAGCTATATCCTATAACCTTACAATAAAGTAGTCGACAATAGCTTATGGTAAAATAGTTTAGAATTGTCAACAATAACCTATAATAAAATAGTCAATAATAGCTTATGATAAAATAACTAAGAATAACTTATGGTAAAATAGCTAAGAATAATGTATGATAAAATAACTTACAATAATCTATGATAGCCAAAAATAGCCTATGGTAAAAAAGAATGTGCATAATAATATGCAATGACAGAAAAATATCATTTATTTAAATAGTGAATCAATAAATAAGGACTTGTTCTTTAAACATGGAGGTGAAAGAAGATGAAAGGTTCAAACTTTCACAATTGCATTTTAGGTTAGTGGGCTAAGTATTTAAGTGGGCTAGGTTCTTAATTTAGGCTAGGTAGTTTAATGAACGTTCCTAGGTGCCTAAATTAGGTTCATAATTAACTATTATTAAATTTATTATTGATAATTTAATTATTTGTGAATTCAATTAATTATTAATGAACTCATCCATTTGTAACAAATAGTCCTTGTTTATTGTGTGGTCGCCCACTTTCACCATGGTAAATTTGTTCCATTTCACTAAAAATCCAATGAAACACATAATGAATTTAAACACATTTTAATGTAATGCATTAAGAAACAAAGAAAATATGGACTGATGGCCACCACCTGGGATACATAACCTTTGATTTACATGGGAACCATAATCCTATCGCTCACCATTATATGCTCAAGGAAACACACACTATTTCGTACATCCAACAAGCTAGCCATGAATGGATAGAGGGGGACGAAGGGGAAGTAGTTTATGCCCAAGTTACTAAAAGTTTGAAGGTGGTTCCTATTAACATTCAACACGGATTAGAGGTTTTATAGAGGTTTAGAGTAGCCCATGAGCCTTTGGTCAAAGGGTTATCTAGTTTTAAGAACATGGAGAGCCATGACGAACCGATTAAACTAGTACTTCGTTAGCTAATCACCTTGACACCACTTGAGGGGATTACATTATTAAAGCTCTTTGGTGGTATTGGTACAAGTTTCAAAGCCCTACTATAATCAAGGATGGTGGTTCGAAGGTATTTCTACATAGACATTGATCCTATTGCAAGGCAAGTGGTGGCATCGAAAATGATGGAACTCATAGCCATTTCCACAACAATTTACAACCACCGCATGGAAGGCCAGTTTCATTTTCTTGCCCTCTAACATACAACTAATTCAGAATAAGCATATGGAATTACTTGGCCCCATGGATTTCATCATTTCATTTTAGGAATGTTAAGGATTTTCAACGACTAGATTTGGAAAAGGCTTGAGTGACACATGATCTAGTCTTTTCACAGACATGGTGCGATTGATCACCTAGGCTCAATCCATTTCTCTTATGCTTGGTTATGTAATTGTGAACACCCCTTCTCACCTTGACCAGAGGGAGAAAGTCCAGAAACATTACACGTTAATCAAACATTACCTTGGAGAGTCGCTCCTACTCGATGCAGCACAATGCGATTCTTATACGCACCGACTGCACAACTAGTGGACCAACCTTGCACCACTTTCAATTTTGCAGTTGGTTCTAAGATACAACATCAGAAACCCTAACCTGTAGGTTTTTCACATATTGGATTATCAGAGCTCCTGCTAACCAATTACAAGGCAAGAGAAACCTCTTTGGTTTTTTGCGAACACAATAGAAAAACTAAAAGGTGTTTGGCCCACCTTTGTCTCCTTCCCAAAAGCACACACCTTTTCAAGGAGATGGACCAGGCCTGGTCTATTATCATGCTTTAGCCACTTGGGATGAACCAAGCCCAAAAAAAAAAAAAAAGGCTATGGGGTTCCAAATTGGCACTATTAGTCACACCAAGGTGACTAGATTGGAGCGTAACGTTCTACTGGGGAGAGGCATGGACCTGAATTCCCTTACATGGTTATTAGTAACATGTGTAATCTTTCAAATGCACAACACCAACATTGATTCAATCAGCTTGTAATTCTGGCGATGCGACTACATGGCACCCTGACCAAGTACACTTGCCTATCTTCAACACACTACACTTAACTCTTAGTGTTGGGGGGAAGGAGGTATCATGTAATTTGACTCAAGTTGTTTTTGATACACTTGGAGGTACATCAACTTCTAGAGAAACAATTATAACCTTTTATGAATTTGCGCAGTTGGATAATGGAAAACCTAATACACCAGGTTCTTCAAACACATTTTCCAATTCCATTTCATGTGTTTCTAATTACCTTTTCATTATGAGGAACCAACTCACCAAGAAGGAGAGAAACTAGGTCACAAACTTGCTAATTAAGTATGAGAATGTGTTTGCATTTTTAATGAAAAACTTAAGTAGGTGTAAAACCATGTAATTTTCTATAAACCTTATAAATGAGACACTCATCTATTGGAGGAAGCATATGTTGAGTAAACATGAATGGGAACTGGTAATGCAAAAAACTCCATGAGGCTAGTTTCATTCAGTCATCAAGTTCTGATTTTGTAACCACTACAATAATGCCAACAAAGAAAGATTTAGTTAGATTATGGACTAAGAAAAAGATGTGCGGGGATTATAGGCCTTTGAACCTGGTTACACCTCAGGACAAGTATCCCATGCCCATCCCTAAAGAACTATTCAATAGGATTAGAGACTCAAACATTTTCAAAATTGTGAATATAAAGCAAAGTTTCAACCAGATTGTGCTCGCTGTGAAGGATTGTAAGAAAACGACATTCCATGGAAGTAACAAGTTGTGGGAATGGCTTGTGATGCCTTTTGGATTGAAGAATGCACCTATCTTATTTCATCGAATCATGGACCAAGTTCTCGAAAGGGTAGATTTTTTGAAGTGCTACATAGATGATGTCCTAATGCATAGCAAGGGCCTCTGTAACATTTGGCTCATTTTGAAAAGTTATTCAAGAGGCTCCATGAAGTCAATATGAAGATCCATCCTAAAAAATGTGAGTTTGTTGTCACCTCAGTAATCTACCTTGGACACAGAATTTTGCCAAATGATATTATGGTTCATTGGGCCAAAGTAGTAGCCAATTTGGAAATGCCTAATCCTATTGATGTTCATACTTTGAAGAGCTTCATCAGATTATATAATTACTATAGGATTTATGTCCAAGACTTCAGTACTATTACTCATCCTCTTTATGCATTATTAAAGAAAGATGTTGCTTGGACATGTAGTGAAAAGGCTCGAAAAGCTTTCAACACACTCAAGGAAAAACTTTTAGAGTTCCCCATTATGAGAAGACTTAATTTTAGCATGGTCTTCATTCTACACACTAATTGGAGTGTTTTTGGTATTAGTGTTATTCTTGGCCAACTTGATGAGGAAGGCAAGGAATATGTTATTGCCTATGCATCCCAAAATAACAACAAGGTTGAGAGCAATTACTCTTCATACGAAGGGGACTAATTTGCTATTGTATGGGCCATCATACATTTCAGGCCCTATCTTTATGGCACCAAGTTCATTTTGTATACTAACCATTAGCCTATCAAATTGTTAATGACCAATGACAAGCTTACTAGTAAGTTAGCTCGTTAGGCGCTTATACTTCAAGAGTATGAATTCAAGGTTATTCATTGACCTAGTATTACACATCAAAACATGAATACCATGTCATAGAGACCCCTCACTACCTTTGAAGATTTCTTAAAAACTAGGTAAAACTTCGACCAAATTCCAACAATACATGTATCTTATGCATCTAATTATTTTACACTACTGCAATGTAACCTAGTTGAGCATCCCATTGTATATGGGAAGATTTGGACACTCTAAGGTTTCTTCAACATGGGGAATACCCTCCCCAAGTTACATCAAGTCATCGAGATTACATACAATAATGATCCAAACACTACTCATGGAGGGAGAATCACCTTGTCCGATACTTACCATAAGGTGATAAAGTGGTTCCTCCACCACATGAACGACATGGTCTTATTCAGAAAGTACATTTGGAGCTTGGACACTTTGGAGTTAAGCGTATTTATAACCTTCTTGCTTTTCATTACCATTGGAAAGGTATGTATGTTCAAGTCTGAAATGTCATTGCTAGGTGTGAACAATGTGATGGAGTGAGAACTTCCTTTTCCTCTCGATAGCTCACACTTTCTCCACTTCCTATTCAGGGCATGTTCTATCGTTGGTCACGTGATTTAACTAAAGAGTTACCACAAACCTCCAAGGGTAATGTCTACATCATGATTATGATTGAGCAGTTTTCAAAATGGGTCAAGCTTGTTGCGTTGCTGAACAAATCATCACATAACACCAATCAAGTTTTCTTACAATAGTTCCTAAATAGGTTTGGGGCTTGTGTTGAGTGCCTTATTAATCAAGGATCAAAATTCAAAGGAGAATTCCAAGACCTACTTGATCGTGTTCTCATTGACCATCGTCAGACTTCAAAGGATCATCCCCAAGTTGATGGCCTTGTAAAGAGGATGGTTAAGAAATGCAAAAAAGGACTTTAGAATATTTGCCTCATTAGGAATAAAGAGGATTGGGACCTAGCCCTACCTTACGTCACCATGGGTTACAAGATGTCGAAACATGCCTTTTTGTCTCATTTTGTTCCTTACTTTTTACTTTTTGGGAAACATCCCATTCAACCTTTTTCCATTACTGCTCAAATGGACTAGGTTATGGACTTGGACTCCCCACCTGCTTGGGCTAGGGTCATTGCAAAGAGAGCTATTTTATTCAAGAAGGTTATGTCCATGGCCATGGAGAACTTGTCCATTGCACAACATTGAAACACCTTATGATATGCACACACACACAAGGTGGTAATTACAAACTTAAGGTGAGACAATTTGATGTTGGTGACTTTGTGTATCTCTAACAATAACCTAATGATACTCTAGACATTTTTTCCAATCGCATTATCTTGAAGATTAAGGTGATTAGGCCTTCAAGTGTGTTTGAATTGCAAGGAGCTGATGGACACACAATTCAGGATCATTCCAAAAATTATGCACCCTGTCACTTACCGAACTTGGATCCTACCATCATCACGTCGATTTGGATTCCTCCACTTGACTATCCATGTTAGGTATGTCAAAAGATAGACGATGTTGATCAAATGTTGCTTTGCGATAATTGTAATGGTGGATACCATCTATTCTACTTCAAGCCGGAGCTCACTCAAGTTCTCACCGGCATTTGGTACTATTCATCATGTTCTCTTGCAGCACCTTGATTGTTATTTAAACCATGTCAAGTTTTACCCAGCTCAGGTCTTGGGGGTGGATACATGAGAATTTCATTTTAGCCTCCTCTTATGCATTGTATATATATATATATGTGCGTGCATCTCTTTTTGGTTGATTAGTTTCTACCTTTGACTAGTTTCAGTCTTTTTGTTCAATAGAATTTACTATGGATTTACACCTTTATGACACCAAACATCACGACACTACACGTCACAATAACTGTCATGTCAGTATGCATGCCTCATACATGATGGTCGGTTACAAGCATGCCAATCATGCCTTTAGGGTTAATGTACATTCTTAGGTTACTATACGTTATTAGTTGTTTTAGGGTTATGGCTTGTTTTGGGTTTTAACTTTGTTGACAGTTGTATAAAAGGTCAAGTTCTTCCTTTTTTTTATTAGTTTTTCTAGAATTCCTTTGTTAAGGAAAGTTTCCTCCATAATCAGACTGGATTTCTAGATGCTCATGGCAACTATTACATGGCCACCATTTACATACACTATTTTTTTTTCCTTCTTTTCAATTTAATGATACATGAGAATTTCATTTCAGCCTCCTCTTGTGCATTATATATATATGTACATGCATTTCTTTTTTGTTGATTAATTTCTACCTTTGACTAGTTTTAGTATTTTTGTTCAGTAAAGTTTACTATGGATTTACACCCTTACGACAACGAACATCATGACATAAGGTTAAAACCAAAATTCTTTAAATGCAATTCTATCCACTTTACATATTAATGACCTAAATATTTGCAAAAAAAAACCCCATTAATCTATGAGTATGGGGGACATGGGGTTTGTTTAAAAATAAAAATTTGACACAAGTGCATATCATCACTAAGGTTTTGAATTCTAGTGACAATGTTCTTGTTCTTCCCTTCCAATGACACATTTGTTTGCTTTCATGTTTCTCCCCTTAGTAATCTTATTTGTTTTCATGTTCCCCCCATTTTGATCATGTAGGGTGTTCTTCATATTTGTTTCAATGTAGGGTTGTTCGTCTTTTCTTGACGTTTTTCCTCCTTGTTGATCATTCTCCTATTGTTTTAATTGTTTTCATGCTCTTGGTTTGTGATGTAGGTGTTTGGAGCTCCTTAGGCATTATGGGTGTTCTTGTTTTCTTTTCTGAGTCTTCATTTTCTTTTCTTTATTTCCCACCCTCCATCCACCATGTTTATATTCTTCTTCCAATTTCTCATCTTTTTTTTTGTCCACCCCCGTGTTTTGTTCATATTCATTTTGTTCATTGTTTTTTCTACTTTATTTCCTTCTTTTCCTAAGTTGAAATTCTTCTTCCAATTCATTTCCTTCTTTTTATTTTTTATTATCACCCAATGCCATGTTCATGTTTTTCCCATTTATCATCTTTTTTTTCCATTCCCCTTTGTCAAGTTTGTGTTCTTCTTGTTCATCATCTTTTCTTTTATGGTCCCCTTACCATGTTTGTGACAATTCTTCTTAGGTTAAACTTGCAAAATTATGGATTTCTTCCTCCACTTTGAAAATAACATCACCTAGGTTTGCAATTAGATTTTTTCAATCCTTATGCTTCAATCCTTCCATTTCTATGACATGAAGGCTCCTTAGCATGTCCAAATAGTTACAATCTTTTGGCTACTCTTGGCTATTAGCAATGGTTCACCAAATTTTATACTTTTAGTTATGGTTGTTATACATTTATTAGCTTTAATGTGACAACAAATTATTAACCCCAATATTGATTGTCTTCATTGACCTCATGAACTTGAAACATTATTTTCTTCATATTTTCTATTATGTAGATATCACTAAGTTTGGTCTTGTTATCCATGGCCTTGGGGTTAAACCACCAAATCCTTGCAACCATAACCTTGACTTGATGTTTTGTTTAAAGAATGATTAATTTAAAGTTTTTATTAATACCCACCAAGCTAATGTGATCTTTTTTTGTTTTCTATAATTATTCCTAACCATAACCCCATCTCTTTTTTATGTAATTTTTGAAATGTTGAAGTATGAAACATCTAGGGGTTGTAAAACCTAGGGGGACACTCTTCTTTGAGTTTACAAAATACTTGAGTAAAAATATAAGGTGTCACATATTGGTTGTTAAGTAAATTTTATAATTTAATTAATTCTATAATATTTTTATGTTTTTATGAAAATGAAAATATATTTATTATAAGGTATGTGTTAATCATTAGTATTAGGAAAAAAATAGAAAAAATATAAAGTAAGTATTAAAAATTAACAGTATGATAAATCATTAATAGGTTCAATTAATAGGTTAGTAAATGAACTAATATCAATAATTTTAATTAATAATGTAATACATTTAATACATTTCAATAATTGAAGCAATAATGGAATCAAATGTTAAGAGGAAAAAATAATGATTGGGCTATGGATTTAGAGGAGGTGAAGATCATGTAGATTATACATGTGGATTATACTAGTGGGGTGTATGTCAAATGTTCTTTTCAAACTCATGAATGTTTGTATTTTTCCATTCCAAAATCTTATATGTCTAAGTTATAATGGAAATTGTTTTATGTTTATTTAAACCTTTCTAACTATGGGCTTACTATAATTTTAAAACTAAATGAATATTGGGTATTGAAATAAAATGTAAAAAATTATTATAAATAAATATAAAGTAGTTCAAATATGTGCATATTATAAAATTAAATAATGATAGGGTTGGGGGAAGAAAACTCCTTGCCTATTAACCCCCCTTAGTAAAATGTTTTTTTGATGCATGTAGTTTGGAAATTTAACATTAAGTGTCTTCCCTAGGTGTAGATTATGCAAAGTGTGTGAAGGTTTGATGTGATCATGTTTAATCTAAAATTTTGTGCTTGTTTTATTGATTATAAGGTAACATGTGACCATCCCCATTTAGAATTAGTAAATGGCAATTGTTTGAAAAACCTCATTGTGAATTGACCTTTTAAAGGGGAAAAAGGATTGAATAAAAAGAAGATAAATGTCCATGCATACCTTCTTTTACATCACCATGTGTGTCTTTAATTTGTGGTTTTCAATGTAGTCATCACATAGTTTTCCACCCTTAAATATGTAATAAAAACATTTTGACTAAATGAACAACATAATTCCCATTCATCCATTCCCTAGACTTGGGGATGGTGTTATGAACTTACTAGTGTGAACTTCATTTGATCAATATCCTTACATTAAATTACCTTCTTTTAGGTGAATTCTAATTTCATGTGAATTCCAAATGTGATGTGCATTGTAAATCACATTGTAATTGTGTTGGGTATAAAATGTTTATATAAGTTTTGGTAAAATGAGTGGGAAGATTTGTTGGTCAACCCTTGTGCTTTACAAGATTTGAACCCATTCATTTTATGACTATAAGTAATTCAAGGTGTCAACACTTGGACCAAATACCACCAACTATCCCTTGGTACACAATTCCAAAATGGTGTAAGTATGGTTTGATTGAGTTTTACCACTATCTAGAGTTCTTGAAGGGTAATTGATACTTTGAATTTCTATATAATTAAAATCCAAGCATCAAGTTGCATCCTCTTCATCCATTAGTACGCCTATTTGCTCAATTTTCCTAGATTGTGTCTTGGCATTTAGATGATAACTAGAAAGAGAGGTTAAGGATATCAAAACATACAAAATTGTAACAATACTCATCAACATAACCTCAAGCTAAACATTCATCTTCCCCATGATTGTTTGTAATTTACAATTTAGACACATCAATGCTAAATGTAAAAAACAAAAAAGTTGATTGAGCCTAAGAAGCTTTAAAGATGAAAAAATTTGTAACTTCAAATCTAGTTTCCATAAACAACAAAAAAAAAAATTCAAATCAGACAAAAAAAAATCATCAAGCTAAAAAAATGAAGAATGAATGTTAGCAAGGGAGATTGGGCTCCTTTTTTATATTGTACCCACCACTTAAAAACATTCGACAATTTTTGTGAAAATATATATTTTTCAACAAAAGGTGTCTAGTAATCTGATTTTGAATACTCCAAAATTTCAACAACCAAGAATAAATATACAAAATGCATTATTTTCTTACAATACACATTGGTAACCTAGCAATCAAATTGAAAATTCAAGAACAAGAAGGAAATTAGTGTCTCACTAAAGAACATGTCCTTCTACAAAATGGATTTGCCAACCTATAATAATTTTAAATTTAGAATTTAGATTTCCCTTGTTGATTAATGGGTGATTCTACACTTTCATTTTGTCTAATCGTGTGATTGACCTCAATGATTTCTTTTTGATGAATTTTTGCAAATTTGCAAACTTACAAGAAAAAATGCAAAAAAACAATTGTCACAAAATCTATGATTTTTTTGGAAAAAAATTTGCTAATTTTTGTAGAATCTTTAAAAAGTTAACATGTAATGCTATTGCTCAAATGGCAAGCTTCCAAATTGAGCAAAACTTTGTCCTTGGAATTTTTTTTAAAATTCAAAACTCAAATTCAATTAATCAAGTAACAATTTCATGTTTAGGTCAATGAAAAGCACATGCCAATCTATTTGCTAATTTGCTAAGGAAGGTTGTTTATTTGTTTTGTCATGTTGAGATCTCCCAAACCATGGTGCCCCCCATCACACACTTGGACCTACAATGCAAGAGTTATTAAATATTGGATAATTTTGTCAAAAAAAAATCAACAAAATAAAAAATAATTCTGTTTACAAAAGTGTGGGTTGTTGTTGATATTGTTGGAAAGCCCTTGATGAGTGGGATTTCTTGCAAATGATTTTGTAATTTTTAAGTCTATGGTCTAGGATACATGGAATATTAAAAATCATTTTGAAAGGGAAATAATTGAATAATGAGTTCACACTTGGGCCAACAACATAGGCCACACTAGTATATGTGATATGTGCAAGGTACATTTTTCTATGGAGAGAAAGTCAAAAGTTGGCAAGGCTTGTTGGAATGTGAATGATATGTATTTAGTACTGACCACAAGTAACTTAGACCTTACCCTTCTAATCAAATTCAAAAACAATTGTAAAGTAATAGTTAATAACCCAAATTTGTACCACACGTATCACCCAAGTGTCATCACATGGGGGCTAGGTAATAGGACTAAACTCTTGCACTAGAAGCAATGATCTTAGGGTCATCTGTCCAGGGAATCTTAAAAAATTGTCAGAATAGCAAGGGAAAAAACAAAACAAAAAAAAGGTTGAGTTCACCACATTTGCACTCTGTGGTAAAAAGGATCAGGATACCAAAAAAAAACTTTTAACTTCCTATCTGTCCTCTAGCCAAACCTGGCAAAATCCTTCTACAGACAATTGCCAGTGTGGCTAAATCACAAAATTGGGAAAAAGAAAAAACACTGCAACAGATCATTACTTGTGACTGCTAGCCATTAAATTATCTCATAGCCTGTTGGCAAACAATTGGATTGTAAATTAGGTTATGTATGTGGGAAGGATATCAATTTATTATATATATATCGGTAGAGTAGGGTTGATTCTACTTTATAAGTTTGCATAGCCAGTCATAAAAAGGACTCAGTACCAGCACCAGGCTGATTTGAAAGAGTTGAATATGCGGATCATCCTGGAATGTTCAAAAGTTGATCCTAGACCAACACTTCCACACTAGTCAAACCATGTGCCTAAAAGGACATAGAATGCCACTGGGTTTCATGTACATAAATACCTAGTTAAATTTTCAGATGCATTTATAGTATATTTTATAACACCCAGGGGCCTCATAGAGCCCAATGTTTGCATTTATTTCTATACAACTGCTCGGTAGTGAATTCTGGAAGATGTTCAATCAGCCAAAGAAATTGAATGCAGTCAGTTACAAAAAGTAGTACTCCTGCAACTTTTTCCCCCAAGCTGCGCTTTGCCATGATCAGCATAATCATAGTTTCCACTACCTAGCGCTACACCATATGTACTAATATTAGAGTAGGCACATATAAAGTCAGGGCATAAGATGGGTTTATTCAACAAACATGACGCACCCACCCATTCATGCCTTGGAATTTCATTTACATTTAGCTTCTTCAGCCCTGCTGACAACATGACATCTTTGCTTCTCTTCTCTTGCTCCCACCACCATCACCTTGAACTTTTGTAGTCCTTCAAGTAATGGTAATCAGCGACCATGGTGAAATGACAACTATGAATGGGTTTTGTTTTCAATATGGCCATGTAGTTGAAGTGGCAATAATCCAAATCGAAATCATATTTTGCATGTTGAAATTTTGTGAAATTCTTTCAAAAAATCACACTACGCATACATTTGGGAAGTTAATTGACAGAAACATGTGGTTGAAATTGAGTGCATTATTCTTGTGCCTTATAATTTTATTGGGGGCTGAGAATTCATGCCATGCTTATTTTGGGTACGTAGTGATTCATATTAATTAAATCATGGATGCACCCAATACTTTTTCTTTTTTTCGGAAAGGAGACATATTGATTGGCCCATCATCAATTATTTTGGATCATTGGGCACACGCCCAATAGGAGCACTTCTTCGAACCCCCCAGTTGCAAAATTGAAAGAAACGTACACCCTTAAATTTCACTTTTAGTTTATGTTAGGGGGGTTACATTTTGGCCAAACCAGATGGGAAAAAACCTAGGTGCTATTGGGAACATCTTGAACATTACATCTAGGAACACATTGAGAACAAAAGAAAAACACAAAAAACTCAATGTTCCCTTCCTTGCCTCCTAAAAAACTCCTATCAAAGAACAACCCAAATTTTAGCTGAGAGAAAATGGCCAGGGTGAATTAGCACCTATGCTTGTACCTTGATAATTATGAGTGAAGCCTCTTAGTGGCCATATTAAGCTTATAAAATGTTGGATTTGGACTCAAAGAAAAAGAAAAACTTGTGATTTCACCCATGATGTAATTAATATGACTATGTCTTTAATATAACCTCCTCTTTGGGCCCCTAGTTGCAAAATAGAAGCAAATGTGCACTCCTAGATTTTACTGTTTTAGTTTATAAATAAGGGAGTTGAACTTTGGGCAATCCATATGGGATAAAACCCATGTCTTATTGCGAACATCTTGAGGAATACATTTGGGGACACATTGGGAACTTGGGAATTTGATGGGAACATCATGGGAACACATTGGGAGCAAGGGAAAAAAACAAAAATCCCCCTGCACCCCGCAAAAAGGAAAAAATTGAACCGTTCATGAGTGCATGTTGAGCCTTCCCATTGTCTGCATGAAATTTTTGAGATGTGGGCAGAATCTTGGGGACATTATCTAAGCAAGGGATACTATCAATGATTTGAAAAAATTAAAAGGATGTTGGGATTTTTACCATGGTACCAGTGTTGGTGCTGGTTCATCCAAGGCCTTTCACCACAACAAAAAGGCCACATATTTGAAGGATGTGGGTACCTATTTTGATCCAAAGATTTTTCCAATATAGATAAGGACCCCTTGCCCCCTGCACCCCTTGCCCCACCCAAGAAAAAAGAAAGCAAATTTTCTCAAATCTAGTTCCTCTAGTCCAAAAACACCCCCCAAAATAACAAAGCAAGTCCACAAGTACTGTGCTACAACCAGGGACCTATCCTCACTAGTTCTCTCAAATAATTGAAAAAACAAGTTCTGACCACCAAATCTAGCAATTCCATTGGTCCTGTATAGTTGTAAAACTAAATAATAAGTGAGCGGGAGTAATTAATGTTCTTCACATAATATACAAATATAACATCAAATTTTAACATCCAACATTCTCCTTTTGTCATTGACTCATTGCATCCCTTGAGAACTAACATCCATGTGACAAATTTGAAAATGCTCTTTTCCTTGGTCTTTCAAACAATAACCTATATCCTAGTCTATGTGTACATGTCAATTCCCTTCAACACTTTGTAACATACACATTGATGTCTTATTGGAGCATTATTGACTTCATCTTTGTAATGCACACATTGATGTCCTACTGGAGCATTACTGACATCATCTCAACCTAAAGGATAAATTTTTGAAAAGTTTGTTCAAACCTAAAAGGCTATAAATGAAAATCATGGATTCCATTTGCATGTGAAAACTTGAAAGAGTCCTTCTTGTCTCTAGAGCATACAACTTGGACATACACCTCTCATTTATGAACTTTTCCATCATGATGAACATATTTGTGAAAATGTTAGAAGCCCCAACAATAATCATGATACTATTTTCAAAATGTTTGTCATCATTTAAATTTAATCCTCTTGCATTTCTCTCTTGCAAAAACCTTAAGAAAAGACATGATCTTTCACTACACTATAAAATATACAAAATGGACCACATATAGCAATTCCATTTGTACTATAATTTTGTATTTAGTAAATATATATTTCATATGGTTTCATCTTTATTGATGATTTCATGCAGTGTTAAACTTTGTCTTGGTGAGGTCTAGGCCAAGATGGCATGTGTTCAAGAGGCCAAGGACTTGGACTAAACCATCCTTTGTCCGTGAAGCCCAAGTCTTTGCTCAAGAGGCTTCAACCACTTAAAAATCCAAGTAATTTTAGTCTTGACCAATGTTGTTTGGATATCCAATTTTTGGACAAAACTCTAGATATGAATAAAGAATATTCTCACTTCTAAGAAAAGAGATGGATATATATTTTTTAAATCTCACATATTTTCATATATAGATGGTTATGTATTCAAAAAAAACTCCTCTTTGGCAGTAATGAATAGATGATTATTGAATGTTAAAAAATCATGGATATGTAATAAAATCTATACACATAGTTATTTGGACCTATTTGATTCACTCCGTGTCCATGGAGGCTCCCAATTGGGGAATGGCCCTTGGGAATTTAAAAAGGTTCTTGAAATCACTCGAAACAAACACATGAACAAATAGTGTTAAAAATTAACCGTTGCTAGTGTATGGGGGTGGTTTATAGAAGTAGTGGTGGGGCTTAGGGTTCAAAGTTCAAGCCTAGAGTTCTATCAAGTTCAATCCCAAAAACTTGAGTTCTTTATTTTGGATTTCAAATAAAAACACATTTATGATAGCCATAAGGAAAATGCAAATGTGAGAATTCTGACTACATTACACTATAAGCACAAATAAAACAATAACACACAATGCACAAAAGTGAACATTCACCTTCACAAATGTTTTAGCATTGTTCCAAGTATAAAATTGCTTACAGAGTATATGTTACACAATCTTGAACATTTCCAAGAGCTTTTGCTTCCTAGATTAAAGAGATTGAGATCTAGAACCCAAGAGAATCAAGTAGGATCAATGAAACTAGAAGGTGGGGAACGACACGCAGAAGCATAACCTAGCTCAAAAAAGGTCAAAGTAGAAGAAAGTTTCCAAAATTACAAAATCCATGAGGCACTTGAAGAGAGAGGAACACCTCTTGTGGAGTTCAACTTTTCAAGGAAAACCATGACAATTGTTCATTCAATTACAAGGAGGTTCACCTTGTACTTGGTTGTTCCCGAAGAATAATATTATTAGTGGGCACCAACTTGTTGCAATTGGTGTTAGATTACTATTATTGTTCAAATTTGTTTCATCACAACGAATTGCATGCAAGTGCCAAGCATGGTGAACATTATGGCTCCTACACCACCATGATATGAATGGTATTGAACCGCAACTATGGTGGGAGTTTGTGTTTTTGCAAAAGCACTATATGATGACGATTTGAAAGTTTATTTCATTGAACAAATTGTATGTTCTAGTTGCGCTCTTTTTTCCTATTTGTGATATTTATTCTACAAGCAACTTACGGCCACAATGCTACCATGTTGGAGCAAATAGAGTTGGCAACATTTAGACCTATACTAAGTAAGGTCTTGAAATGTGTGTTGGTAACTAGGTGTTGTCACCAATCTCATGGACGAACTACCTTGTATGTTGCAGTTACACTTATTTGGCAAGGTGAACATTCAATTAGCATTTATTGGTGCCATCTATGGTACATTGGCAAATGAAGTGGCTTGAACATAGTTATGTGCTTGTTCACTTGATGAATGCAAATCATCCCAATGGAATGTCAATATATCTTGTTAAACACACATGTGGAGATCAAGCTTGTAAAGATAGAAACCATTCATTAGATGTAATTCAAATCCATCAAACTAAAGACAAGAGTTAAACAAGTGGGTTTGTATTTACCAGTATGGATTTTTTTTTGTTGTGTCAATTGATTTTATGAGTTGTTGCAATGCATTTTGGTGTTAGGAGTAAGTGATCCAAGTCTAACTTGGGCTAGACTTGATATGGACCTAATAGATACGTTGCCCATCGTGACTACAAAATGTCACAAACATAAATGTAGCCAACGAAACACAAAAAGAGAACTACATCGACTTAGATGGCCGAATAAGGGAACTTAAAGGCAAGTTAATTGTGATACATTGTGGGGTGAATGAAATACGTCAAATTATAATGCTTCATTCATCAATTTTCGGGACTAAATAAACAAACAACAGAGATGTTGCAATTTTGACCATGGTTGATGAAAATACGAACATATATCCTCCAACATTTGCAACAGTATGTTTTGGTGCAATTGAGTTAGTAATGTGACCCAAACACCAAGAGCAACCAACCAAACTAGAGCCCAATATTTGTTCAAATGCTAGGCCGCAATTATAAGAAATATACCCAAACACAATGTTCTTTAGAGATTCATGTCAAAGGTCTAGCTTGAAGTCGCATGCAACTTTGGCTACCCATGCCAAAAACCTAATGAAACTCACATTTCAACTTAATGACCAATAAGCACCACTGAAATATTCGTAGTCTATTGGGCAACACTTGTGTTGAACAAGCCATGGTTGGACAACAAGGGTCATGTTTCATGTTCAAACCAAAGATATGATTGACATTGAAGCTAGCAATTTAGGTTTACAATCAGAAGTTTCTTAACACACATATGCTTGATTTAGAGCCCAATGACAACAATTACGTTATTTTAAGTCAACCCATTAACACTGGAGTGGGTGATAGTCAAGCAACTAGAATATATTGGTTTCAATTTGAAACTCAAGCCTTAAACATTGGGGTCATTGATAATGAAATTGTCACCTAAGAAGTTGACAACTTGCACTTGCACTTTTTACCCATATGCACACACCATACACCCTCATGATACTAGCTTTAGGAAAGTCTGTTTTCTATGGCACCTCTACATAGGTGCATAGATTTTTTTGAATGTTGTATGTTGATAAAGTCCAATAATTGATTGTGGTTGCTATTTTGTCTACATTATACAACCTATTTGGAAATCTATATGGTCTTGAGTTGTCCAATTTATGAAAGTACTTTGTATATATTGACATATCCACTTATTCTTCTAGTTCAAGTGTAAGAACTTGGTTGTGTTGTTGTATCGAGTTGAATATTTGCATCACTTGTTCGGTTTCATTCTCAAAATGTTGTTGTGGGGCTTCGGGTGGTTCCCAAGGAAAATGATGCATATTTATGCAGGTTACAAGAGGAATGGGTGTATAACAATTGGCCAAGGATTGGGCGGCATGATTGGGATTCAATCCACAGTCCACCATTGGTCCATTTGCCAAAGTGATAGAAGTAACTACAGATTATGTTACTATGTATGGGTTGCATGTAGTATGGAAAATTGATTCTTCACTAGGAGCAATGTTTAGGAGGTATTTTACTTCCATTTTGCATTGTAACACCAATTTTTGTATTCAAAGGATTGTGTGTACATTCACAGTACTCTGTTCTGATTTTGTAGGTATGATCAGTTTTTTTTTGGGTTGCTTGCATGTATGGAAATTGCTTCTTCACCAGGAGCAATGTCTAGGAGGTATTTTACTTCCATTTTGCATTGTAACACCAATTTTTGTATTCAATGGATTGTGTGCACATTCATGGTACTTTGTTTTGATTTTTTAGGTATGATCAGTCTGGAGGTCATGATGAGGCGGAGTAGACGCGAAGGGGTTGGCCACAGACTTGGTGAATTTCCCAACACATCTAATACAGTGCCGAGGTGACAGCTATAATTTTGTAATGACCGGTGTCCCATATCATTTAGCATGGGCTTAAACATGTATACTCACAGCTTCTCAGCAAATTCTCAAACCCAGAACCGCAAAGGTAGTTCATCCTGCAAGTGTGTCTACAATGGCTACACTCTTCTCCATGGAAGATATTTGAATTACTGCATTAGGCATTGTGTCAAGGAATATAGCATAGCTCACACGTTATTAAAGAAGACTTGGGTAGGGGCTCTAGTTATGATGGAAGGAAACTTTGCGTGATGAAGCGACAGATTGTCACTCCAAAACAAAAAACCTGAATAACAACATGCAATGATCATAGATGTGGCGAAGAGATTGTAGAATTGGTATTTCACCAATCTACCATGATTTTAAAAAGGATGTAGACCTTAACATTACCACAATTGCGTGTTGAATGACATGGCAGTCACAAGATAACCATTTTTCGATCACAAATGCCGAAAATGCTCTTAGCATCTGCAACAGGAAACGCGACAGCAACTCCGTAAAAAATGCAAGTAGTGTGGGCACTCCTCCTCCATATTGTTGTGGATCATCAGGGAGGACAAATTTGTGACTCGAGGCTTCTGTTGTCATAACAAGAGAAAGAAAAAGGAGGAGGCTCAAAAAACCACCCATGGAAAAGCCGACATCTGCCTAGGGACCCAACCGGATCTCCAGGCGTGTGCTTGGCTTATGGGAGCAGCTGGCTGGAGAAGCGTTATGAGCGCAGGAAGCAAGGGAGAGCTTGGAGATAGGTAGTAGTAGACGAAGCGACTACACTCGCTCATTGTACACGATACCACAGTTCCTTTCAGACCGGACGAACATCGAGTCCATTCTGCAAGTAGCGAGAGACATCGACCCTGAAAACATTCAAGTTGCACAAATCAGTAAGTCTTCCTCGGGACTCTCAAGATTTCATTTTTTCTTTAGAGATGTCGTGCAAGTAAAACCTCTTCACTGCGGATGTCAAATTGTTGTCGAGCTCAGCCAGATAAAAAATACTAGAAACCTCACTGGCGATTATATTTGAGAGAGAGCGAAAGAGAGATCGTGCGACGAAATTGCATAGTTTTTGGGGCACGGAATTGCCGGATGGGTCCATAGCCAACCTGCAGAAACTTTCTACAAGCATTTCCAATAGAAGATTTATTACAAGGCAATGCCATCCCTGAAGGAGAAAGTGACTTCTGTCTTTGAATTATGGACAGAATGCTTGGTGTGGATGGATTATAGCAAAACTTGTGCCACAATTTCTTTTGATTTTTGTGTTTTGTGTATGTTGTGTACAAAGATTCTCTTGTACTTGTAGAACAAGCAAATTGCAGTAAAGATGAAAGCTCTTTTAGCTCTTTCATTGAGAAATCAAAGTTCAGAATGATTGTAGGTTGAATGGATTTTTTTTGGAGGAACTGACTATGCCTGTGAGTTGCTTGTTTGCTTTCTATTGGTAGTGCACGAGTATGCCTTCACATCGGTGCATTAGCTGGATCTAATGGGTGAGGGACGATGTGTTGCAGCTGAAAACAAGATTGTCCTCATACATATCGGTGAGGAAGCGCTAATTTGCAGAAGGTGCACACTACAAACCTTTGATGTAATCTTTTGTTGCAACGAAGTGATGAAATGATGTCTAGAGCTGCATTTCCAGTGCATTTGATACAGATGAAATTGTTTTTATGTGTTTTCCTGAGTAGAAAAAGTGCAGCAAAGAGAAGGACAGAAGCTTGACCGAACAGACAACATTCAAGTCATCTATGACTACTACAAGAAGTACCAGAAGAGGCTTGATATTGCAAATCTTGAGAAAGAGGAGGAGAGGTAGTGGCAGCAAGAGAATACTTCTGGTGGCATGCCAAAATTGTATTATAGTTATTTTTTGTGGTCTTTGTCTTCCTCTTCTTCTTTCAGTCTGTTTCTGGTTTCTCCTCCTATTCGTCTCTTCAGCCTCAACTACAGTTTGTTGTCATTGTTGCTGGCATGGCATTTTTTTCTGAATCCTTAAATCAACTGAACAAAATGTGTTGTTGGCATCTGCTTTTTCATAGAGAAGTGTTTTGATGTTGTAGACAAGAGTGGAGATCAGAGAGGCTGATTAGACACATGAGATCTCCAAAATGCTTCAAGATGTCATTCAGACTCTTTGGAGTGATGCTAATTCTGCTGAGGTTGCTAAGCTTGGTTCGGCTTTTGTAAGTTGATCTATGACTATATAGCTCCCAAGTGCCATCCAGCAGATTCAAGATAAAGTTTGAGGAAGAGACTATGATAAAACATGTTGACCTTCATTGTGTGAATTTGGCGTACAAGATTTAGCATTTATGGTTTTGCACTGTGGAATCCTCTGTAAGAGTGCAGGATTTTGGATGTGCAGGTGTGTGGGGTGTGTCTTTTGTGTCTTAGCAGCAACATGGTTCTGAAGTGGAAATTATTGTTTTAACAGGGGAAGGAGATATTTGAGGAAGATGCAAAGAAGATCAGGAAGCACCAAGCTTACAACATCTTGCCAATGGAAGAAGATGGTGTCTCCAATCATTTCAATTATTTTTCTAGTTGAGATAGCAACTCTTCAATCTTGCAGTATCCATTTTCTTGCAAGATCTGTAGCTACACTATTAAAAAAATGAACCAAGGTGGTGGACTTGTTGTGAAGTTTTCGTCTTTTTTGGCATGAAGATTCTGCAAACATGTTTCCATGATGATGAGGACTGATTGGGATCGTTGGATTGTTGTGAATAGGTGATAGGTGCCACGAAAGCCTTACTATATACCGAAGGCTCACCAAGGTTTCCATATGACTATATCATGCTTGAGAACAGGAACTTGGATGTCTTTGATTTCCTACATTACGTGTTCTGTTTTCAGGTACAAATGTTTCCACTAAACTGGGATTGACATAGTAGCAACTAGCAACAGCGTTGTCTACCAAAATGGTATTTTTCAATACAAGATGGTTTTGAATATCAGGTATTTAGCTACTGGGACACATGTGATCTTCTTTGTGAATGTATTTGAAGAATAAGAGAGTTTAAGGTTTGGGATCATTGCTATGCTATGACGTTCTGCTCCTGTGAGGAGCTTGTGACTATTTTGAACTCCAATGCTGAAGGCAAGAATGAAGGTCATATACTTGCACACATAGATTGAGGGATTATATTTTGAGCAGCACCAAATTCCTCAAGCTCAATCTGTATATTCACATATCTTATTATGTCCATAGAAAGACACTGTGGCAAATTAGTGAGAACATCTCATCTTACTATTGGCAAGTTCACAATCACGCAGTGGTGTACTCCATGATGGTGTGCGCATAGAGGTACTTTGGCTTGTTGGGTTTTTTCTTCCAGAGAATTTTTTTTGCTAATTTTGTGGTAATTTTGCCAAAAGGGAGAGCATTGAAGTTGCAGGTTATAGCAGTGTTGTTGCCATATGGTGACGTATGTACATTTGTAGATGGAATTTGTTCAAGATGCCTTTCATTTCATTTATTCTTTAGGAGCTAATGTCTTGGCAGTTAAGGTGCCTGTGAGATTGAAGCATGTTTTGTGCTTTGGATTTTAGGTTGTTGCTGTCGATGAGCTGTTAATGTTGATGATGGCGATGAATGGGTTCTTGGAATTTACATGTGGTGGGGTGACTTGTGTTGAAAGAGCCCAAGCTTAAGAAGACCTAATACATTAATATCTCCTCCCCTCCCATTGCACTCAGTCTTGTTGTGTAAGTTTTGGTTTTTGTAGAACCAACTAAATGGTGAACCTTCTAAAGTGTTGTTGTTGTGGGGAGTTCTTGGCAATCTCTGTGAGATATATTACCTTCTCCCTTGAGAGCTAATTCTATAAACCTACATGAAGACTAGGAAGTTGGCAGAGCTATTGTAGAGTGCTACAGCCCAAGAGATTTAACACTACAGTTGGGGTTTTTCTGATTTTCAGTTTTTGGGAGGTGCAGGGATGCCACACGGCAAGAAAATATTTATTTGATTGCTCTGCATCTTTTAGCATGGGGAGAGGCGGCAAATCTTTGGTTCATGCCAGAGTGCTTGTGTTACATCTTCCACCATGTAAGTCTTCTTCTCATGTTATTGTAGATGTGAAGATCTTGGCTGCATGAGTGTGAAAAAAACCATAGCAGGAATTTTATTAGCATCATGCAAATGTTATCTCTCTTATGTATCTTCTGTTGCCTGAAATTGTATACCAAAGAACATTTGACATGAGTCTGTAGACCAAAAATAATTCTCAGAACTATCTCAGTTTTTTAGTGGCAAAGTCCATCCTGAATATTTCTGTAGTGCAGTCTGCTAGAAGAGTATGCTAGGCTCCTATACCATATGAATGGTTTCTGTCCTCTGGTTTCACCAGGAAATAACAACATCTTTGACACAGTTAGAAATGATTCCTGGAATCTCTGGTTCTTTGTGTTTGATTGACTCTACTTTTGTTCAGGGATGACCAACCTTCCACATTGACCCTTATTGTTGTTGGTATTTTGTTTTGTTGGTTGTCCATGGACAATACATGGTGCATGATATGTTGAGTTGTTACAGAAAGAGGAGGTGGAGTGGTCATCACAGACAGCCAAGCCAAGTGAAGATGGCAGTAGAGAATTATGTTTCTTGGAGCAGGTTATCACCCCTGTATATCAGACTGTGGCTGTGGTGAGCTTCGGTTTCAAATTCCTCATTATGCATCGCAGCTCTAAGATGCTTTTTTTTTGCCTGTTTGTGCTCATCATCAACATGCAGTGCAAGTTTTTTGTTGGTGTTGCATGTCGGGTTGACTGCAATGTGAGTTGATTATGCATTCCTAATTACATTGTGGTTGGAAATGAGCTGCATGGTTTTGGTTGGGTTTTGCAGGAGGCTCATAACAATGGGAATGGTGTAGCATCACATTCAGCACAGCAGAATATGATGATTTCAATGAGTTCTTCTGGTGCTCATCCTCTTTCCATGATTCCTCGACCAGATGTTGGTAGTTTGAGAGTCATGCGACTAGCACTTCTGGCCTGACTGCTTCTCACTGAAAACTTTGAAGAACATATATGTAGTTTTGGTAGGCCCAGAGTTCCACATGGTCTGACAGAGATTTTTATGATCTCCTGTTTCATGTTGTCTGTTTGCAGGCAAGTTGATTGCTTTGACCATTTCTCATGGTCATGGAAGGAGGATGCTGCTTTCTTCATGAAGCTTAAGAAACAAAGCTATGATGATAATAACAAAGCATTGAGCATCATCCCCTAATTACTTGTCTTTCTGTTCATGATCCATTGTTGTTCTTTGGATGCTGAAGTATATTGCTTAATCATCTGTGCTATAGTTTCAAGGATTCCTTCTAGTTGTTTATGACATTGCATTGATTCTTACATGCAATATGCTCCATATCACTGAAATACAATGTCACCAGTAAACCCTGAACCTCAAACCCTCCACCCGTATCAATGTACAATCCAGTCTGTACCATATCCACCATCCAACCCCATTAGGCAAACTCTGCACACAAGTGCCCTGGAAACCTTCCTGAGAACTTGGAGAGTATCATAAGAGATTTAGAACATCTGTTGGTTCCACAAATCCACACAACAGCAAGGACTCTCCCTTGCAAAGAACCTAACAACAAAACATAGGAAACATACCACACCAATAATGTCACCAAGGCATTTGGGAGAAATGCCAAGGCCTGTGCAGATTCCACCAACTGAAGGATTCAATGATGTCACAAACAGATATGTCCCAAAATCAACATCCAGCATGGTAGTCTCCCCACCCTCAACGAGGATGCACTTGCCTACAGTGTATGCATTAGAAGTATACTGCACAGTGTCTGCTGCAATGTAGGGCTCTAATCTCTTGGCAAACTTCTAATAGTTCTCCACCTCTGCATCCAAAACTGAGTCATTGTACTCAAAGTCCTTGAATTGGATAGCAGCATCCTTGAAGAGGATCTCCAACTTGCTCCGGAATGTATCCATATGATGGAGGTCACCAACACATAAGCCATTACGGATTTTGCCAGCATAGCAGGGACCAATTCCACGCTTTGTGGTCCCAATCATGTCACCTCCAAGCTCTGCCTCCGGCAATCCATCCACAGTCTGATGCAAATCAAACAGCAAGGGTGCACAGTCTGACACAAAAATTCTGCCTGTGCACAATACACCTCATGCCTCCAAACCATCAATCTCTTTGAAGAAACCTGGGAGATGGACCACTACTCCATTGCCAACCACACATATAGCTTGTGTATTCAGTATCCCCGATGGCACCAAGTGAAGTGCAAACTTCACACCTTCATCATTATAGATTGTGTGGCCAGCGTTTGCACCTCCCTGACAAAATAGGGATTCCAGTGTCAAAACAAAGAAAAGGGATTCTTAAGACCATGCTCCCAGGTACACATTCCATGATATTCGGACATGTACCTCCCATCGCCTCACCTCCGCACCAATGCAGAGAAGCCGCAAAGGTATGAACTAGGTCAATTGCAACTGAGAACAGGTGGAGGAGAATATAGGCTTAAAGGGAAACCTGGCAGCGAGCAACGATGTCATAGCGTTATGCTAGGATGTCAACGGGCTTGCCTTTTCCTTCATCACCCCACTGCGTCCCTAGCACCGCACAAACCTGACTCAACGCCTTGAACGGATCTTCCCCGTCGCTGCTCCCGTCCTTGTCCTCTTTCTTCACCTTCCCCACCTCCCG
>Ga0209611_10004338_pt1 | contig 24315 bp, 13 predicted proteins | sample S1TSphgellanicum_3_FD_187693 | JGI IMG/M metagenome (GOLD analysis project Ga0209611, IMG submission 187693) | Host-associated microbial communities from peat moss isolated from Minnesota, USA - S1T2_Fc - Sphagnum magellanicum MG (SPAdes) (version 2) | ecosystem: Host-associated > Plants > Peat...
TCACAAACAAACCAGACACTGAGTGATACCCATCACACTGAGTGATTTTTCCTGACACCGAGTGATACCCATCACACTGAGTGATTTTTCCTGACACTGAGTGATACCCATTACCCTGAGTTTTCCGGCCAATAGGATATCGGACTGAGTTCCAGCCAATAGGATATCGGACGGACGGACACACACCGATTCTTTTATATAAGTAGATTCTAAATTGGAAAATTTGGCGATAAAATTAGTCGAAATTGCTTTTAAAAAACACAAATTTCCCAACTTTTTTTGTTAAAAAGGGGAATTTTGTTTTAGCAAAACACTGCTGTTTACTATATAGGTAGTCTTCCTAGCTATGGCGCTGTAAGGTTAGCAATTGTGTTTTTCTTCTCAATTTTGTGGTGTCAAGAATTTCACAAACTTCTCCAAAAAATTAGGAAAATTAGTCAAAATTACTGAATTTAATTTAATTTTTTAGTGAAGTTGATTTGCAATTGTGCTCACGAGGCTTCAGCCAAATTGGGCTAGTAGTCCCACGCGAAAGTAGAAAAATGTAAGATTCCTTCTCTAATTTGGAGACTTATTGGATCCCATTCTTTAAATATTGTAGACTTTTTATCCCCGTCATAATGTGGTGACTTCCATTTTAAAGAACACATTTTCCCAAAATTTTCCCAATCGTTTTGTCAAAAATTTTGTTGCAATTCCTCCATGCAGTTTTGTGTTCGAATTTTCATTAGAACCCAATGAACTTGGGATTAATCCAAGTTTATACAATGTCAATTTAAATATTTTATAATCAAGTATAATTCATATATTTTTTTAATCCAAATATTATGATTCGCCCATTTCTACTCACTATTTATATCACTGATTTATAAGTTGTAAGAAAATCGTTGTCATTAATTTAAGTAGGACAATTTTAGGTTTCATAAGTTGTCCCTTGAAACAATTCCATACTAGAATTTGTTTGGCCCATTCTAAAGTGAGGCATGAAAAAAATATCTTTTCAGATTATTTTTTTTAAACTATTTTTTTCAACACCATATTCACAATTAAATTTTCAATATTTATGTGTCGCATTTCTTTTCAATATTTAATTCAAGTTGCATTTGCATTACATTGTTATTCATGCCTCTGATAACTAGATTATAATTGAGTCACAAATAATGGGAACTACAAGAGGTATAAAATTGGTGCTCAAATAAAAGTGTATCCATTTATTATATATTTCATTTGTTAATTGCGTTGACATCACAATGAGGTTAGCATTTGTGACTATATGTTACATGTGATGACACTTAGGCCCGCTTTACACCATGAGTCAGGGCCAATGTTGAACCCAAATCCAGCATTCCTATTGGTGCAGTTGAAATCAGCCCCAAGGGCTTTACACTAGGTGTCAAGGTTGAGATAGAAAAAAAACATTTCGTTCTGCCCCAAGTACTAATAAATGCTGAACTTTATGGCCTTGTATTGGCCCCAAGGCTGAAAGAAGGATACCCTCAAATTTGGGAGGCCAATTTGCAACCCCTGGGGTCAATGTTCTAGCATTTATTAGTAACTTGGGGTCAATTCGCAACCCAAAAATGCTCAAAGATGGCACCAAGTTTTTTTGGCCCTGCCTCCTAGTGTAAAGTGGGCCTTATGCAACCCATGTAGTTTTCATTGTTATCTATGTTTGCAACTATTTTTTAATCACAAACTGCATTTTCAATTTTTTTTTTTTTTCCTAGTCCCCCTCCCCTCGCCCATTCTTTTGTGTGAATAAAAAAATTCACAAATGCAATGGAAATTGTTCAACAGAAATTCAGCCTCAATGCACCCAAGCCCCCACATAAAAAGGGCTTCAAAACTCATCTCAAACAAAAGAAAACCAGAAAAGAGCCACAACCTACCAAGTTGGACTTTCAAAATTCCAACCATTTACATGATCTTGGGCGCAATGCAAAGGGACAACTGACAATTAGTTACATACTAGCCAAGTTGTTTGCTCAAAAAGTTGATTCAAATTTTAGAGAAATAAAAAATAATTGTTTAATATTGGCATGAATTAATATCTCTGGTTTAAGAACAATTGGAATTTTTTCTTGCTTCGCAAGTACATTTGACTTTTCCTTATTTTTCCAATGCTTTTAGTTTTGGTGCAAAAAAGGAGGATTTTTTTTTTGTTACACATCGCATCATATCATTCTTACCCATTTTGTCCAAACTCATTTGTATCAAGGTTACTTCAACATGTTATATTATTGACATATGAGCATGTGTTGTTTAATTAGGCTTCATGTGAATATGTTGACATTATTCAAAAGATTGTTAACAAAGGAATAGATGCCAATGCAAAACATAAGAATGAGAAAATGCATGTGGAAACAACCATAGTGGAATCATTTCAATATTATTCATGATATTCAATTGTTTTCTTTTCTTTTTGTTTCACTGATCATAATTTGTGGGATTTTTTGTAATTATGTACATGTCATGTGAGAGTTATATGTAGAAAGGGTGGAAGGAGCAAATGTTAAAGCACGTTATGAGTTTAATAATGATCCAATAAAAACATGTTTTGAATGTAAAATAAAATTGAAGGTTCATTATCAAATCAAAAATATTAAAATTCCTTCACTTACAAATCGGTTCCATCTCCAAAGCTCTTAACAAATGTAATAGCAATTCAATTATGAAATAGGGTCATTTGTTCAAAATTTATTGGAATATTGAGCAAGTGCCTTATCCCCATGCCCGTGAACAATCATGTCAATGAATGTCATTGGAAATTGACCAAGCCCAACAACCATTTTGTTTTTCTCTTGGAACCTTGGTAATGAATCTTGCAATGATCCATTTAATTATGAATGATGCACAAGAACTCTTCCTTTCATTGAATGGATTTTGCTTTTCAACTAGGAGAAAAATTATTTATATGACTATTGATGCTTCTTATGCCTTTTGAGTTTCAATTTGTGTTCGTTGTCATTAACATTGTTTTCTCCAACTTTGGAATTCATTTTTTTCCAAGACTCTTAAACTATGCATTTCAAAAAGGTTGAACCTTTTTTTTTAGACATCCACATAGCCATCCACATTGAGATGATGTTTCTTTTTCAATAAACTCACAACATATTAAAAGATTTGATCAATATTTTAGTTCTTTATTAATCTACAATCACACGTATATGACAATGAAAATTGTTATAACTAATTTGATGCAACATCTTATATTTACATAATTATTAATTAACATGAAAAGTACACATATGTGTGAGATTTGGCATACCTCATTGTTCCATTCTTGAATATTTTTCCATGTCTTCAAAATTAAAAGGTGAATCCCAAATAGATATAGGATATTTTATTTCCAAATAATAAGTCCCAAAATTATTGTTTGATGATAGATGTTTTATTAGAAGGAAAGTGTTAGTTTTAGTTGATAGAGCAACATATGCATGTGCTCATATTACATTTGGCTCATCATACAAAGGTTTTTCAATCTTTGAAATAAAATAATCCACATTTGAGTCTTTATGCATTCTCTTAATAATTATGTATTAATTTTTTTCCTTACACCAATTTCTTTTTCCTCATCATCCTCCAACATGTGATGTTAATCTTAGGACACAAACAATGACCAAAGATAATGTCCATCAAAAATTGTTTAAGTCAATGGTTATATATCCAAATCGACATAATTTGTGATTTGGTAGTTCCATATGTTGTTACTTTGACATGATTTTCACTAAGATCCTCATTAATAAACAAGTTCCCTAAGGCCACATGCAATCATTCACACTTTAGCAATTGTAATTTCATGGATTGAAAATGTCACATTTCCTTCCACACCTCCACCTCCTTCCAATTCCAAGAACCTTGGCATCATTTAGGTGACTTTTTAACCCATGCAAATGAAATAATTCAATTTGCAAAGGACCATCCTTGTAACTAAAGGAGTGATTTTGAATGTCATAATTGGCCTTGTTGAAAATTGCATCAAATGATTCATTGTTGTACATGTTAAGTTTTCAACCCCATGCATCATGACATTTTTTATAACATGACTTGACATTAAACCTTGGACATTAGATTATCTAACATTAAGCAAAATGTCTTTTATTGGCTAGAAACCCCACATAGTCCAAGGTCTTTAAAACATTGTGCAAAGAGATTGAAGAAAACAATTTAACTCATTCAAGGACCTTCATAATAAGTTGAAAATTATAGTAATATGATTATGTCCATCCACTTGATTCAATTTGCATGTTTTTGTGAGGTGGAGGCTATTAGCCAAATTGCCCATTTTTGTCACCTTTGTTATGAGGCAAAAGAAATGAATAAAACTCAAATTCTAATGGATAAAATTTCTACACTTTCATGGATAAAACATCACGAAATTTCAATATGCCATAAAGATCATTCATAAAATATTGTTGAAATTTTTATTTCATTCATGAAAACTTAACTAAACTTCATTCTTAAAATATCATCTACATGTTATGTTAGTTTTTTATGCTAGTCATGTTGGTTCCATTGTTGTTTAACGCTTATATATATTTATATATCATTGAGATTTTGAATTTAGGGGTAAAAATTAGTCATGTGACAAAGGAACACAACATAATAGGTGGCATGAGTTTTGCTAGTCACAAATTATCACTAGATTGGTTTATAGTCCTACCTAATCCCATGTTTTCATATTACAAATCATGGATGATATTTGGATAACTTTCATGGATGGAATAAAATTTTATGGATGATCTTCATTTCATGATGAAAATTCATCAAAATTTATCCATGAATGTCCATCCATAAGACCAATTACTCTTTTACCAAGTTCACTTTAGTTTCTTTTCAATTCCATCACTATAAGAATTCACGGTTTATTTCATGAGGAAAACTCGTAAAAAACGACACAAAAGTGACTAAATCAAACTAGATGAAGCAATCATTTTAATCAAATCATGTTGAACATATCCATTTTGACCATGGGTTTTTCTTACTAGTAGAATTGGTGGATCTTTGATTAGTCAACTGGGCAACCCATAAAAAAATTAGAACAATTTTATTAAAAAATGATTGACTAAAGTAATAAGAATAATACTTACGCAAATAATTATTTTCTTAATTAATTGATTACTTTCAATTCACTCATTCATTCATTTATCTAACTAATAAAATAATAATAATTCATTCATAAAATTACACATATATATACCCTACCCTACCCTACCATGCACCTATGTGTTATAATGTGTGGTATACGTTCAGAATTAGAATTGAACCTTGATTTCCATGGCCAATTGCCAATGTTTTTGCCAACCAACACCACATGTTTATGTAACATAATGTGTTAAAAAAGTTACAAGAAAAAAAGGTTTCCTTTTCTGCAACTACATGTTCATTAGGTCAATTTGATGAAAAAATAAATCCTACAAAAATTTCAAAAGTTTTCAAATTTTGAAATAGTGGGTTGCAAGGGAAATGATTCTTTTATTCAATCATTTGCATAGTTATTTACATTCATTAAGTTTTAAGTTTCTAACTCTAAATGGAGGTCACATGTGCAAGAAATAATCCTGTGAAAAACCATGTTTAGTTGATTTTAGAAGCCCATTTTGACATTTTCTACGTTTTTGCTTATAAACTAAAATATTCATGCACAATTATGTATGCATGTGAAAAATCACCACCATCATATGAATTATCTTATTTCCAACCATTCTATTTTTCTCATTTACATTTGTTTCATGAAAATGTAATTTGTAAAAAGTGGCCCTAAGAAAAGTCCCAAGGTTTTTTTCTTTTTTTCGTACCCCAAGCTTGAATAGACCCAAGTATGCAAATGCATAATGGGTAGGTGTGTTGTAATTAGGTAAATAGAAAAGTATAACTATATAGTTTCAAATCAACTACATGTATTTTTTTGAGTTTTTGATAGGTAAGAAGGTAGGTTGTACATAGGTATGATGTATGTCAAAGAAAGGTAGGTAGTTTGTAAGAAACTAAATAAGTTGCATGTAGGTAATGAGTATAAAATATATCTTTAAATATATAAATTAAATAAAACATAAAATTAAAATTAAATAAATAAAATTCAAATTCAAATGAAATCATGATGAAATATTTTTCCTTGATGATTTTTTTAAAAATGTTTAATTACTAATAGGTAGGAAGGTGGTTGGTAAGTGGTAGGTAGGTAAGTAGGTAGGTAAGAAAAATTGCAAAGAAAATGTGCGTATCAAAAGCTAGACTTATAAATTTATTGGGAAGAAACCTTTTATATTTATTATATATAACATATATGGATTCTTAAGGTGAAAATGTGGACTTGTCATCTTGACATGAAGTTTCAAATATAAACTTCAAAATTGTCCAATGATTAATATTATGATTGTTAGGAATTTCATTTTAGTTAAACAATATATCAATAAAATCAAGTTTTAATGATTTTGTAACATTTCAATTGTAAATATCTTAATGGAATTTTAATTTTTTTGTTAATGTTCAAAACATGGGTCTTTTCAAAAGTCCGTATCATTATGGAAAATTATTCATTTTATGTTGGGTTTGTGCACATGTGTATAAAACAATTATCTTTGAAGAATCATAAATATAAAGGAAAAAATTGCTTGGAAGTGATGGGTTGTTAATATTTTATTACTTAGTACTTTTAAGGCTCCAAAATTATACAAAGAGAATGGATTTTGGTTGATGTTTTCAAGTGCCACTTTGTGAGTCACTACATATTGGCATTCACCCAATGATGAACCATTAATTCCTTTTAGATCTTTGTTTGAACCCTTGTGGTTCTTGCATACCTTCCTTCCCACCCTTCTACACCACCCTTGACAAATTCCAACTAATTAATCTTGTACTTGGCAAAGTCTTTCATTTAACATGTGTTTATTCGATAGAAATGTTTCCATGACTAAAGTTATACTACAACATGCCTTTCCTAAATTTGGTGATGTTATTTGCGGTTGTGAGGGCATAGGAGAAAATTATGATTTGTTGAAGCAAATGATGCACCTCATATTTACACAACAACTACACAATTCTAATTGTGAAGAATGAAAAATGCCCAAATTTTAACACTTGAACAATGATGTGGCATCCAAAAATATTGAAATGCATATTGAACCCTTCATTCCACTATATCTTTTGCAACTTGAATGTTGTCTCCACTTTCAATAAGTTGCCACATCTCCAAGGTTAAGTAACTCATGGTATCTTATGGTTAAGTTGTCAACCCCATATCACCTACTTCATCCTCAACACAAAGCTTCAAACTCTCAAAACAACATGCCAAATTTCATATAAGCATAAATTACAAGATCTAGACAAAACCATTTTAATAATATGCCACAACCTCCACAACATTCTATTACAAAATTGAAATTAATTGTCCACAAATTGAAATATCCTACAATGAAATATGTGAATAAAACAAAATCCATTGTATGAAGGGTGTCAAATTGTTTGAGTGGTTCAAATTTGAACATGTATTCGTGTGTATTTGAAAATACCAAAACAATATTAAATCATGATTATTGCTTCTATGACCATTCAAAAATATATATTATTACAACTATTGTATGCCTAACTTCAAACAAAAATATATATAGATCATTGGTACATATTGTACCAAATATAATGAGAGGTGGTGGCACCCAATTCGTATAAAAATTAGGGCATATGGCTAGAAGGGGACAAAAAATCGACATGTCATTGCATGCTTAATATCTTAAGGGCCCCTTGTTGTATGTAAATTGGTCAATAAGGTATTCAAAAGATGTATGTATATTATCTAATTAAATAATATTAATGGATCCCATTTGGATGAAACCCTTTCAAATTTTTACTTCAAACACATGTCCAACATTGTGGACAAGTATCTCTTTTTCAAACAATATATCCATAACATCATTTTAATTAAATTCCATGATATGCCTTTGACCTTCTTACTTTGAAGAACAAGATTTCCATTTTCATTTATTGCTTTTCATGAAATTGTTAGTGTTCACATATTCATTAGATACTAAGGTGAATGCATGGTCGAACAACTCACTTTTGGTATCACAATGGTCATTTTTACAAGGAGCATTTTTTAACATGTTGGTGATGAATAAAATAATTTTAAATTTTTTAATGAACAATTGGTAATACTTTAACATGATGATTATGAACACATATCTACAACTATTTTTTGAAAAAATTCATTCATTATCAATAGTGAACCTTTGAAATTCAAAAATATGGATTGGTTTGTTGATTAGATTCTTAATAAAGTGAAGATTTAATCTTAAATTCCACTCCAATTATTTTATAATGACGAAATATGCCTTGAAGAATGAAATAATAAAATCAAGTGTCAAATCATTTTTAAAAAAACTTTAACCAAATGGTAGTTATGGATTTTTGAAAGGTGAAAATTGAACCTTATCTTCAAAAGTCCTTTTGAAATGGATATTTCTTTTGTTTCTCAAAAAAATTGTGCCTAATGAGCATGTTTTTAAAATCTTTATTTTGGCCTTCATTCACAAAAAAATTATGGGTTTCCCTTTTAGGATTTCAAAATAACATCCACCATAATAGATAGACTTTTGATATAAGTTTTGACCTAGGTTTATATGGTTTCTTAGGTGGGCAAACATTTCATAGTCAAAGATTACAAGAATGAAATCTTATAAATCAACAACTATGTCCATTTGAGCACTTTTTCAAAACTTGGTAAGGACTTGTATGAAGTGTTTATTTACTAAAAAATGAGCTATTCAACCATGCATTTGTTCACCAACCTAGTATTTTAAATAGTATTTTTGAATTATTCAAGCAAACTAACATTCATTAGCCACCAAACTAATAAGAAAACAAAAACAGAACAATATGTTTTGGAGTTATTTAAGGTTCAAAGCAAGAGCAAATTTAGGCTAGAAACAAAATCATCTTTTGTTCATACATCATGCATATAAAAATATGCTTACAGAAAAATTTATTTTATAAAATTTTGAAAGACAAAATGATGAAAAAAAAAACTTGCTCCACATGCACATATCACATTCAAAGAAATTTGATTATTGAAAACCCTAGAAAACATCACAATCTAGCATAACCATTGTAAATTTGATAATTCAAGGAACCGCAATCTTGTGTACCATGAATGTTCAAACTTAAATTTATCACAATAGTTTTACCTAAGTCCATTTGCCACTTATAAATGTCAATAACATTATCACTTGCACTCCCATAATTGGCATACCCTAAACTAGTCTAATATCATAGCTCTAAACCCTACATAGATATTACCTTCCATGTGAAGAACATATGGGTATACATGTTCATTCATATTCAATACTACTTTGTTTTTTAATATCAAAGTAGGGGTGGATGCTATTTTGTAGGATTTCTAGTCTATTTTATACTACACAAAATAACCATGTTCAACTAAGTGTAGATCAATCTAACATTCAAATAAACTCATAAAATAATATTTCACTTGGATGTATAAGATTGACGAATAATTTCCTTTAACAATTCAACACAAACTTTGTGAGTTAAGAACAATGTGTAAATTGTCTATTAAATCATGTTAGGTTGATTTTGAAGTAGGTTATGATTAGTTTCAAGTACGTGTTCAAGTCAACTTGAATCAAACTTGTTACAAGTCAACAAGTAAGAATGTGAAACTCAAAAAAGTCATAAAAATAGGTGCATTTGATTGTTGATGATTTTCTAATTATCAATATTAAGAGGATTCCTAATAGCAAATGAAGTTTAAATTTAAACATATGTCATGCAACAATCATTGTAATGCTTGCTAAATATGAAATTGACCTACAATTCCACCTTCACCTATCAAATAAAAAGACACACTAGTTATGCACATAAGACGTACATACATAAAAAACACATTGCATTAGGTCAAAACAACAATCAAAACACTTTCCATGTCAAATTTCAATTTTTTAAAAGAAGATAAAAACATAAGCTTCACAATGAAAACTTTACAAGTATAAATCTTTTAGCCATAACCTCCAAGACCAATTATCATATGTTAGGTGTTGTTGATAATCATTTTTAAACTTATGGATCTTTTGCATTTTATTCACCCTAGAGATTTTTATGTGCTTTACGCAAAGGGATTTTACAAAGAAATAATAAAATACCTACATCCAATGGGGGACTTCAATTTGCACAAAGAAAATGACGACACAATTGTAAGACTTGCACATATCAAATTCCTACCCAAATATGGGTATAACATGTAATAATGATGCTACTTACATTTGTAGTTATTTTTAACTATAGACTTATTTTATGAAAGTTGGTAAAAAAGTTAAACTATGAAGCATAGGAGCCTTACATAAAGCCAATGACTAAATGCCATGTTGGTTCAATTTATCAAAACCTTGACAATAAGGTTTGCAACCAAAGTCATCAAAATATTATGAATTGGTCCATAATGTCCAATCTTATTAACTTCGATACAAAACAACTCCTAGAGACAAATTTCTTTTTATTTCTTTACCTTTTATGATACATTGATTTGAAGTTAATTATAACAAGCCTATCAATCACAAAACTCTTCATTATCCCTCAACCAAATGCAATTCACATCAATATCTCATCACAAAATGAACATTATTATATACCCAAATAGTTTTGAACTAGAGAATATGATTTGAAAAATCAAATTTAAGTTGGATAAAATGAATTTGGTGTTGTTGGAAAAAGTTCAAAAATATTAGATTATATATGTCTGCATGCCCAAATCAATTACATTATTTAATGGGACTAATGGGCCCTTATATGTTATTGGCCCTAATATATGAAACCTCCTAGAAGATCATTCAACCAAAATATTTAGGTCACTTTTATGGGACCTTGTTATATTCATGTCATTTATCATGGAAAAAGTAACCAACATTACTATAACCAATTAATGTTTTTTTTCCAAATTTTTAAGAATGTGGCATATGTAAATATCCCAAGAATGATTTAACATTAATGGCAACATATTTCAATAACATTTACAATTTTTTTAAAAATCTAGTACGCCCCCGCCCACCCCCTCCAAAGCCTAATTAAAAATGTGTCAAATGTTTTAAGGAAAAAAAGAATATTGTAATAACATAGGTATTTTATTCGTAATTTTTTCATTTTGGAAAAATTTCACACAAAAAAATAAATTCAACCAATTTTTATTTAACATGTTTACAAACATAACAAATTAAGATTTTTTAAAATTTTAAAATGTGCACATTGTATTTGTATAACAATGTTTTTGGCTTCAATCTAACATTTAGATAAGTTTGAAAATAATAATATCAATTTTTTTAGCATTTTTCAATGCTTGTGACCGATTTTAAAATTTTTTAAAAGGCATTGTGAAATAATGTAATTTAACATTATCTAAACATTGTTGTTTGACATTATTTAACCAATCTGGTGTTGCTGGTACATCGACCTATCAAGACTATTCAAGAATTATTTTAGGATTAATTATTGGCTCCTTTGATCTTGTTTTTAATCATTGATGGTGGGGGGGAAAACTTATTATTATTATTTTTAAATCACTTTAAATTCAATAAAATTTGTTCCATTGGTCCGAAAATTAAAACAATAAACATGCACACCACATCGTTAAAGGTTTATTTGCGGTACCAAAAGTGGAAGATGGGGGGCCCATGGTTTGGGAGAGTTTAGGAGGGTTATGGCATAATCACATCCAAATAAACAAACAAATATTTATTTTAACATATAAATATATATGAAGCCACTACCAAAATTATGTTATAATTTTTTGCTTACCAATGGCACTCTATTATGATTTCCGATCTACCTATGCTCCTTTAAATGTTATAACATGTGCCCATTTTTTACATTTTATTTTCAATTTGTCTTTATATACCTATGGTCCTTTACACAAGTTGTCATGAATGCTAATGCCATGGAGTTCATTCATTTGAATGTTCATCCACGACTTGTAATAAACTTGGATCTAACTTTTAATTTAATTTCAATTCCATTTTAATTAACTCCATGTTAAGTTTTAGTTCATTTGCACTTGACTCATAATTGATTTTTAGTTAAGTTTTAGTTAATTTTCAATTAACTTTTAGTTAAGTTCAAGTTAGCTTTTAGTTAACCCTTAGTTAAGTTCTAATTAACTCTTAGTTAAATCCCAATTGACTCCTAATTAAATCCAAATTAAGTTTTAGTTATGTTTTAGTTAACTCATAATCAACTTTTAGTTAGGAAGGTTTTTAAGAAGCTCTTTTACTTGATGCACACATAAAAACCTCTTTGGAAGCTTTCTTGCGCTAGGTCCCCAATTGGGTATAAATAAATGTAGGACCTTTCGTTTCCTTCAATTTGTTGAACACTAATTTTAAGCACAATTTTGCACCATAGCCTTGTCATGTTCTTTTTATGTTCATGTTTATATATGTTAGCACAATAAAGATTCGTCTTCACGTTGTCTTACACATCTCATGTTTTTGTTTTTGAATCATGTAATCTTGTTTTGTTCCTTATTTGAAAATTAGACTTAAGTCTTTCTTGTAGTTTTTGTTCTTGTGATTTTTTGTGTCTTTAACACAAATGAACATGTTAGATTGTATTTATTTATTAGTGATATTTTATATGAGGGAACATGCCCCTAGGTTGCATTTTATTTCAAGTTTGTCATTTGGGCTTAATGTCATGAACACCATTTTCACATGACAAATGAAGTCCATTTAAATGGATGTTTATCCACAAGTCATAATCAATTCTTAGTTCACTTGTAATTAACTTTCAATTCACTTTTGGTTAACTTGTAGTTCACTTATAGTTAATTCATAATAAATTCAAAGTTAACTCCTAATTCATTCTTAATTAACTTGTAATTCATTTGTATTTAAAAGCTTTTATGGAAACTTCCTTAAATTAAACACCCAAAAGAGTATAAATAAAGGCAAGACCCCATTACCTTTAGTTTGTTGAACATTCGTCTAAGATATGATATTGTTTTATAACCTTTTTATATTCCTTTTGTGTTACATTTTTATGTTTTATCACAATCAAGATTTGCTTGCAAGAAAAGATCAAATATGCTTAAAGTTTTGATGCTAAACGTTGACCTAAAACAAAAATAATAATATATCAAATTTGCCTAGGCTTGAAAATTAAACTTTAACTTTAAATAAGACCATAACTAAGCTTTGGAATTCCAAAATGTGCAAGATTATGTACAACAATTGTTGTCTTTGTGTTTTTCCATCCATCTTTCAGGGTCCTTTAAATGAACCTTAACAACTTTTTGAATTGAACATTTGTTGGCCCATTCTTTTTGTAGTATGAATAATGAGTAAAGGAAAAATAAAATTAGCTTGCCTCCAAAATTAAATCCTAACCTAAAACAAGGATCATGTAACTTGGGTTAAAGAATCCCAAGATGTGAAAGACTGTGCACAACCATTATTGTTTTCATGTTTTGCATCCATGTCCAAGGGCTTGTTAAATGAACCTTTAGGGATACTTTGAATTGAACCTTCAATGCTTGATATTTTTTTATTACAAATAAAGGGCAAAGAAAAAATCAAATTTGCTTAAACTTTAAAGCTAAATTCTAACATCAAATAAGGATCATACTTTGGGCTTAACAAATTCAAGACATGCAACTATGTGTGTCTTGACTCTTTGTGTTTCCATTTTTGAAGGTTTGTTAAATGAACATTAGGGTCTTTTAAATTAAGCTTTGGAGGCCCATTATATTGTCAAGTACAAAAAGTGATAAGAAAAGGTCAAATATGCTTATGCTTTCAAAACCCTAACCTAAGATGAGGATCGTACTTTGAGCTTAAGAGTCTCAAGACATGCAAGAATGTGTGTGTTTGTGCTTTCGCATCCATCAATAAAGCAAGGCTTGATCAAATGAACATCAAGGATTCTTTGAATGATGCCTTGAGGGGGAGGGGGGGCCAATGAAGGATCAAATTTGCTTCCACTTTAAGCTAAACCTAAAATCTAAAATGGAAACTTTCTAAAACAAAGATTGTACTATGGAATTATGCATTCCAAGACATTCAAGAATGTGGATATTTGTGTTTTTGGTGGGCCCATTAATTGAGCATTAAGGACTCTTTGCATTGAGCTTTGGAGGCCCATTTTGTTGTCTAGTATAAATAAGGGACCAAGAAGGGATCAAATTTGCTTAGGTCCAAAGCTAAACCGTAAACATAAACAAGGAAAGTAAGAGTTCAAATTTTCCTAGGCTTTGAAACTAACCCTAACCTAAAACAAGGATAGGAACAGATCAAATTTGCTTGGGCTCCAAAGCTAAATCCTATCCTAAAACAAGGACAATAAGAGGTCAAATTTACGTGAGCTCCAAAGCTAAACCCTAACCTAAAAGAGGACAATAAGTGATCAAATTTGTCTGGGCTCCGAAGCTAAACCCTAACCTAAAACGAGGACCGTAACTTGGGCTTGGGGAGTCCGAAGACGTGCAAGAGTGTGCGCAACAATTGTTGTCGTCGCACGGGCAAGAATGTGCACGATAATTGTTGTAGCTCCTTCTCCGATCTGTAGAAGACGAACCCAAAGAAAGAGGATCGTTGTTGCTGTTGTTGTCATCGTCCTCTTTCCGGAGATTTACCATCTGTTTGTATTTTTGTTCAGGTCTGTCTCTTTATTTTGACGGTAAGAGAGGAGAAGATCTGATGCGGGTAACGTCTTCACCTTTGTATTCGCGGCGGAATTTGCGCAATTATTTTGGTGCGTCGACCTCACGGACGGAGAGATTTGGTTCTGGTTTTCCAACCTACTCGGCGCTCAGAGGATTTTGTCCAGGGAAAGGAGCTTGGATTCTGATTTTTGCAACAAAATTCTTAGTTTCCCTTTTAGGATTGGTTCAATTTCTGTTTGCTTTTCGAAGATTAGGGAGCCTTTTTAGATCGACGATTCCACTACTACCGATGATGGCTGCGTATGGCGAGTACGAGAATACGATAGACTATGTGTTCAAGATCGTGCTGATTGGAGATTCAGCAGTGGGGAAGTCGCAGCTGCTCGCCAGATTCTCAAGAAATGAGTTCTGCTTGGAGTCGAAAGCAACCATAGGAGTGGAATTCCAGACCCGCACAGTCACTGTTGATCACAAGACCATCAAAGCTCAGATCTGGGATACTGCTGGTCAAGAAAGGTATTTAAAAAATAAAGTCAAAGCAAGAGTGGAACCTCTTGATCTCTAGCAATTATTAGCAGTCCTCCTCAGTTCAGTACTTTTTTCATGATCCAGATTCCTATGGTAACCAATGTCAATCTTTTTCTGGGATATTCATGATACCTATTCATGTCTAAACCAAGGCCTGAGGAGAAGAACAGGTAGCCGATAGTCCTACAAGTCTGCATTTCTGGGGGAGTGTGGCTTGTTAGGGTTTTATTCAAAATTAGCTCTTTAGGTCAAGAGGTGAGCTCGTGTGTATGTTTAGGGTAATGTCAGGCAGATGATTTATGATTAATGTTTGATGTGATCTTTGATGTTTGTTGTGCAAGATTGCATGTGCTCTTTGTTGCCAATTTGTTTGTATGCCTACTAGCTAGGTGTTCAAGAAAGGAATTTTTATGTCTTTTGGTTTTTGTTTTGGATTTGTTGTAGGTACAGGGCTGTCACAGCTGCATACTACAGAGGTGCTGTTGGTGCCATGCTGGTATATGACATCACCAAGCGAGTCTCGTTTGAACATACACAAAGGTGGCTTGAGGAGCTGAAGTCACATTCGGACACCAACATTACTATTATGTTGGTTGGAAACAAGTCAGACCTGAGCAATTTACGCCAGGTTCTGACAGAGGAAGCAAAGGAGTTTGCAGAGAAACACGGGTTGTTTTTTCTTGAAACCTCGGCTCTAGATTCAACAAATGTTGAGTCTGCCTTCTTAAGTGTGTTGTCGGAAGTGTACAGATTGGTCAGTAAGAAATCACTCCTCGCTGATGAAAGTTTAGCAAATGGGAAGTCTGCAGTGCCTTCAGGCACAAAAATCAGCCTCCCCAATCATAGCAATGAAGTACTGAACAGTAACAAAAAGGGTTGTTGCACTGCATGATAATGTTTCCAGGCATGACTGACACATCCTTTTCTGAAGCTTTTTGTGTCAATTGGCATTGGATGTGCATCCTTTTGCAGAGATTGGTCTCAAGGCACACCCTAGACAAGTGTGGCATTGCACTGTTGTCCTTTAGATGTCCACAGGATGTTTTGACATAGGGAAAACTTATTATTAGGATGTTATTTTGTAGGCAAAACATAGGAAATATTGTTTTGCAGATTATATTTTCTTGATTTAGGTACCACTAAGATTGATTGTATTCAATGCTGATCAGTAGAATAAAAAAGCTCTGCACATGATCTATAATTCAGTGTTCTATGATATGAATGTTTTTCCTCATTGGTTGACATACTTCATTGGTCAATCATTTCAGCAGATACAGAGTCTGCAGAATATAATCTTCTTTCAGCTCTTTGCTTCCAAAGAGGGGGAATGAAGATACAACTGTTGTACCAAATGCTTTCAGATTTCCTTGGGATTAAGAAAACCTTCAGGAGGTCTGTAGTTCAACTTCTGTTGGATTTGGGGCTAGGATCTTCTACAGCCACAAGGGCATGCCAAGCAGTCTTCAGTACTGTCTAGTTCAGGGTCTGTTTGTTTGGCCCAACAAATCTCTTACCTGTTTTATTTTCATCCTGTACCAATAGTTTCCCTATTTTCTTTCTGCTGTTGTTCTTTTGACTCCTATGACTTCATTCTATTCTCCAAAGCGCCACCCTTTGCCATCCTTTGTCATTTTTATGCTGGTGAGATTAGCTTCAAGCAATCAAGTTTAAAAATCTACTTGAGATGCAAGCTACACTACTTGTGATATGAAGGGTACAACAAGTCTTTTCATCAGGAGTTTGTTAGAACCCACATTGATCATGGTAGATTTTGCTGTGAGGGCTCAAAGGCTGATGTAAAGTTGGTTTTGCAGAAGTTCAAACTATCCACTCAGACAAGGAGTTCAAAGAATTGGAGTCGTGCTTTGTACTTGCCAGATGCTTTGTGAATTGGAATGAGGAAAAAGGGAAGGGAGGTGTTTGTCAAACTTTGTGGTTTATCTTACTGTGGCTGGTTTTGCAGATTGGGTTGGCATCTTGCCTGGCCGAATTTCGAGTACAACAAAGGCCTCATATTTACTGGGCAAATTTTCTTTAGAATGCACGAAACCAGTTGTTACAAGGTCACATACAGCAGTTGCCAAGCCCTTGAGGCTTGCTGAACTTACATTTCAGAACCAGACTGGGAGTAAGACTGTGACTCCACTCTCAGATAGATTGCTAATTCACTCTACTGTGAATCTGGCTTGTAACATGTTACAAATTCCACATGTTTTCAAGAGCCAAGAGGAAGTTGACAACTAACACCATGCGTAGTCCTTAATTAACAGGATGTACAGGCACAGTGGGTGTGTGTAGACTACCATGATTCTGAGCTATTTCAAACTTTGAGCAAGAGCAGTACATTGCAAGAATTTTAGAAATGTCCAAAGTGGTGTGTGCAGCCAAGTTCTGTATGAGGGGGTAACAAGAAACCTCCCCATGTCAGCCTGGTGTGGGAGATTACAGTAGGGGAGGTCCCCCAAAACAATGAAGGAAATCTCCACCAAGATTTTTACTATACTGGGCATGCATAGAGAAGGTGTGTGAAGGAAGAGGGGTTCAGGATTTTGATACAAATTGTTCTTGGTTTTTTCTGCAGGTGATTGGAACATATATTTAGGTCATGGTTTTCATTGTGGCCTTTTCTACCTCTTTTTAGTCCCCTTACACAATGGACAGGTCTTCTTGGGTCTACCTGACCTAACCATAGTCCAAACTTTACATGCCCATTGTGCAAATCATAAACCATTATGTTATGGGCAAAAGAACAACATTAAATCAAAGTTCAAGTGCGCACATCCATGCATAAGAAGAACATGGGATTGAAATCAGAAAAGAGAATAGGGCATGATATATCCATGTTAATATGCAATAAGAAGCCCAAAACATGAAAGCACAAAACACAATTACTATGTCCACACAATTGGGGAGTAACATGACTAAAGTGCAAAACATCCAAGCAAAAGAACAACTCATTGTGAGAAGCAAAATCACAATCAAGAAAGGTTTGCAAATTGTTTATCAAATGGAAAAAGATTGTGCATATATTCAAATTACCTTATATAAAGACTTTTGTGTTTCACTCCCATGCATTGGTTGAGTTTTCAAATATTTCTTGGTTCCTTGGTTTGATTAAAATAATATGACATGAATATATATGTTTTGGGACCAAAAGGTAAACAAAAAATCTCCAATTTTAATGCAAGGTTGAAAGAATTTTTGTTGCAATAATGAAACTAATCCATACAAAAAAATAATGACAACAAAATTTCAAAATGGAAATGATGATGATGCATCAAATATGTAATGTTCTAAGCATATATAATTTGGTCCCAAAATATGTATAATACACAACTAAATGATGAAGCGATATAATTATTGTCATTGATTATGGATTCATATATAGACACATGCAACTTCATACTAACCAAAAGTATTTTTTGGGATAATGTTGTTCAATCTTGTGTCATCCATATGTACTTTTAGATTTGTTTTGAGAAATTGGAAGTGGCCAATTATCAATATGGTATGGAAACAATAGGTGATTTTGCACATTCAATTAAAACAAATATGTTTATTGAAATAGTGGTTGACACATTTTTTCCTACAATAAAAAGCTCGATCAATTTGTTATTTGTTGAATTTGATTAGTCCAAGCACATTGACATCATATGAGAAAATGTTATGCATTGCCATATTTGTTCCTAAATACTCTTGGACTTCATTTCATCTTATTGACATAACATGTAAAGCCAAATGTTTTCCATCCCATTGGGTGAAATTTTGCTTTCAAATCTACAGTAAGTGACTCTGGGCTAGCTTTTGGAATATTTGAAATTGTCCATACTCAACAGGATTAACAATGGTGTGTATAATTGCTTTGTAAAATCATTTCGGAGCAAACACATTAGGCCCAATACCTGATCAGACATTTTCTTTAAAACTAAGATATGGATATTTTGAGGAAATCGCCAACATTTTCACTACCTATTAGGCAAACATCACAAACTTTCCTTGGGTATCCATAATAAATTAATCATATTTCAAATGTATGAATTGGATCCTAAATAAAAGAAAAAGTCTAATGGTTATGGCCTTTACAAAATGCTTGAACATCCATTTATACCCCATTGAGGTGGGTATTTTGTTTCCATATGAAACAACCCAATATTTTTATATTTTCAAGGTTGGTTTGAATTCCATGCATTCATTTTATTACTATCCATAATTGTACCAAATTCATTTGGAAAGATCTATAGATTAACCATCAATGCAAATTATTGAGACCTTTAATGCTAGCTGAGTTTACATAGTCAAAAACCATTTTTTCATGATAATAAGGTCTTCCCATGGGAATATTTAGTGTCAGATAATCATCAGTACACAGAAGTAGAGTTGAAAAACTAGCAACCAACTAAACATGTGCAACAAGGGGTGTGTCACACTGTGGCCTTGCCATTTACATTAAAAAGTATATTAAAGCAAAAGAAGAATTATGGAAACTCAAATGCAAAAATATAATCTTCAAAAAATCCTCTATTATAACCCTATGACTAATCTCAAGTTTCAACACAAGCCAAAATATCATCTTTAAAAAATCCTCATATAGAAATAGATCTATTACATAGGGGCCAAAATCCCTTAAGCTACTATATTCTATAATGAATCTAAACACAATATTCTTGCCTTGGTAGGCAAGGCCAACAACAAATTGAATGTAGCTCAATCTTGAATACAAAAACTACCCAAGTTTCAATGACCCCAAATAAAGGCCAACAAGAAAGTTTTCTTCAAAATTTTCACTTGTACCATATTTTATGGTCAAACTATAAAGTTCTCGTTGAACTTTAAAATCTTTGAATAATGGTCATGTGATTTGAGATTGATTGTCTAAGTGAGAGTATTAAAGCTCCTATGTGATGGAAATCATTTCATTATTGAATTTATTTTCATTAATAATCTGTTTCTTTGCATGCAAGTTGTGGAAAATGCTTTAGAAATTTGGAAGCTTGAGAAATATATGCATGGATGAACTATGAACCTTAAAACTTGGCAACTTCCTTGAGAAGTGGGATAATGGATGAACTCAAGGAGATTTGACCAGATGTGGGACAATCCAGATACACTTGAGAAAGTTAGAGCCACTTCCTTGAGAAGTGGGACAATGGATGAACTTGAGAGATTTTAGTTGAAAGTGGGACAATTGATGAACTGGGAAATGGCCCAATTCCCTGGACTCCATGAACAAAGGGAATTTCATAATGCTTCCTTGAGGAAATGTGGAGATGCCATAGTGAGGATTGAAGTTGGTGCAACTCCGGCCTTGAGGAATTTGGGGGAAGTTGGGGCCAACTTCCTTGAGGAAATGGGACAATGGATGGTTTGAAAAATGTACAATGAGTGAACTCAAAAAAGTACAAATTGACCTAATTTCGAAAGGAAATTGAACAATGGATGAATCTCAAGAAGTATGACAATTGGTGAACTTATTTGTGGGACAATGGATGAACCCAAGGAAGTGAGATAATGGATGAACTCAAGGAAGTTGAATCTGAAAAAGTTGGAGAATGGATGAACATGGAGCTAGTTGACATATGTGGGACATACATATGGTGCATACATATGGAACATACAAATGGAATATTTCAGATATTTGAATTTCAGATCATCATATCTATGTTGTACACATGTTGTCCCTTGGATATGTTGTTAGTATGTTGAATTGCATATGTGTTGGAATCTTTATGTTGAATCTACCATCAGATTTGTGGTTAATCATGTGGTTACATTTATTTTCAAATGTGTTGTCTTATATTACCTTCACAACTGTTCATTGGGGTTTTCATACATGTTCTTTGCATCCAGTAATTAGATGTTGTCGACAACCTGCTCACAATGTGCTTTTTAATTATTGTTTGCAGCATCCTCTATCCTCAATGAGATTTTGTCTTGGTAGAATCATACCATAGCATTTCACACAATTTTTATAGTTTACACCAAAGTTTGAACTACACAAATCATCATTAAATTAACATATATTGCCTAAATTAACTAGGCTGCTTATAACCTTCGATGGAACTGCTATTTTCCACCTATTACAATATGCCTACTTCACCTATTACCCTATGCAAGGTTTCTATATTGCATTTACTAACATTATAAATACAACCAATCTAGTTTGTTTTAACTTGACTACAAGTTCCTCTAGGATTCTCTGATTTGTAAAAGAGGATGCCCTTTTAGCACTACATCTTCCACTTCATTCCTACTGTTGTGATTGTCTTGGTTTTTTTACATTTGCTTAAACATGGCTTGTACTTTGTGTGGATGGATTTCCATCCTTGTTTACATATATGTACATGGTTATCCCCTTGTCACTAGGACACCAAAACCTGAAAAGCAACTCTTTAGATTTTAAGAGCACATCAGCACATAGGAACTGTGTTTCTCAATTGAAAAGACCTTTAAGACCTTCTGCCATTCAAGTAGGTAATGGTTATCCAGTGACATTTTCTGCTTCTTTTTAGTCCCATTTTTACAGGAGGGGTATGTAACTTGATGTGTAACTTGATTACACAATTACTTAAGTAATTATTTAATGGGGTAAGTTGGGTGTAAGATTCCATAATTTGGTCATGGTGCATTGACTCATGTCATGTGCACCATGTGATGTTGTTTGCTTGTGATTAATTGTGGAATCGCATGGGGAACCATGTGATGTTGTTTTCTTGTGATTTTGTTTACTTTTGATTATTTGGGGAACCATGTGGTGGATAGGTTTTAGGAAGTTTCTTGATTAATTTCCTTTTGGTTAATATATAAGGAGGTGTTTGTGACCTTGAGAAACACCTTCATTTGTACAAAGTTATGGTATGAATACAAAGTTTGTGAGAATTGAAGTTTTGATTTTGGAAAAGCTTTTGGTTTTTGAATAGTTTTGGTGTTGTTTATGTGTAATTCATGGAAGGAGAATGGTGAGGCTTGCATAGCCAATAGTAAGGTGGGAGGATAATTTTACAACCAAAAACGTAGATTTCATAACTATGTATGTCTAGTGTCTACCAGGCCTAATTTGGGCAAGTGCCAGACCTATCACCTACAAGACCATTATGCAAAATTCACTTGCTCAACATGTAAATCCACGAACATTAATGTAAATATATGAAAATCATTATATAATGGAGTGTGTTAGTTTGGTTACCTGTTCAAAAAATTGAACCTCTCCCCAATTTCTCATGAATACTGCACCAAGCACAATGGCCTATACCTGGCAAACTCCCTAATACATGTAAAGTAGGACTCCCATTGTTTTCTTAAAGTGATGACCATCCATAGGAAAAATGTAAAAAAATGGAAATCATCCCTATGAAAATTTAGCCAAATCTAGTTATAAACTAAATATGAAGTACAAATATTTAATCAACCTTTTATATTTATGGCTACACGTTGTAAACCAAATATAAAAATATGGTGATTTTCACTATCTTTTTTCCAACTTCTAAATTCCGGCTTTTGAAACCTTCCAAAATCACTTCATTCTCAAATAGTTTATTTTGAATTTCACATTTTGGCAAAATATTGTGGGTAAAAAAAATGGCATGAAGGAAAGCATTTTATACTAAGGAAGAAGGCACGTGCTGATGGGGATACCCTAATTTTCAAGCCGAGGGTCTCAGATACCATCAAAACATTAGGGGAAGTCTTTGGCAACAGGCCTAAGGAAACCATAGGGAGCAAGCCTTCCCCTAAGTTATAAGTTCCCTTTAGTGCTTGATAGTGACACCAGCTTTTGTTTGTTGGCTATATATATATATGGCCAAAAAGTGAAATTAAAAATTAAAACTGCTAAATTGAGTGCTTTTTGAGATTTTCGATAACCATACTTCAACCACATTTTAAAGAAACTTGCCAAATTTCTATGTATCATTCAAGTAGGTAGCCAAAAATATAGTAAGATGTTTTTAAACAATTTACTTCATATTTAGCTTGTAGCCAAATTTAGCTAAATCTTCATGGATGATAGTCACTTTGACTACTCGTCACAAAATCCCACCTCAAAGACATTTACTAATACTTCCTAACTTCAAGCAAGCAATGTCTTTTTTAGGAATTTCATTATGCAATCTAATAAGTGGTGATCATCCATTAGCCCTTTTTTTTCATTTTTCAGAAAGTGCCCACATGGCTACAGGAGTGATGGACTCTAGAGTCCAAGTGGCTATATCTTTATATTAGATGTGAAATTAACTAGCAATCATTTGTTGCGCAATGTAGACAATGGTCTTGGTGTTGTAGTGAAGTTTAGTGGCAATGAAATGCAAATAGAAATATGCCATTGCTAGCTACAACTCAAATTTGGAAATAGACATTAGGCTACTAGAAACTTTCGGAAGGTGCTCTTTATGGTTATAATGCCTTGTGAATGTGAAGCAAACTAGCTATCAAAATCTTCTTCAAGAAAATTTTGTCCAAGAATTTCATTCATTGGAAATCCATATATGTAACACTGAAATGTTACAATTTCATTAGGCTTACTAAGATGATGGAAACAAGGGAGCTACAAATAACAAAAAAAACATCATCTAACTTTCAATATTCCAAGAAATTAACCAAGTATGAAGGAGCTAGCAAATAAGCTGCCTTAAAAAATCCAAAAAACATGTTTACATAAGTATCATTTACACAATACCACCATAGCGATTTGTTGCTCCAATCCAAACATCAAATGCAGCAGCATATGGAAAAGTTTATAAAGTATACAATTTATGGCTATACATGCCAACCATTGGAGGTAAATGCGGGTTTAACGTAGCTCGCAACTTGTTTTTCATAAATGCTAAAGATGATAAACAATGTTCATCCTTTACATTGCCTAGAACATGAATAATGGCCATCTTTGCCAACTTAAGATATTTAGGAAGGAATGTGTCAAAATCCAAGATGTATTGATGGTCCTCCGAATGTGAGTTAATGGATTGAGGTCAAATGGTGGTTCCATGGCAACCTTAGAATTAATTTTCATACAAAGCTTGAACATTCCATGTTCAACATTTAACTACCAACGATTAAGCAAAGGAGGGACTATCATTACATCAAAATGCGTCCTAGTTTACTCTAGGTTTCACTATATTTAGAATGAATTTGAACAG
>Ga0209611_10004346_pt1 | contig 24300 bp, 24 predicted proteins | sample S1TSphgellanicum_3_FD_187693 | JGI IMG/M metagenome (GOLD analysis project Ga0209611, IMG submission 187693) | Host-associated microbial communities from peat moss isolated from Minnesota, USA - S1T2_Fc - Sphagnum magellanicum MG (SPAdes) (version 2) | ecosystem: Host-associated > Plants > Peat...
CTATTTGCAAACAATACGAGGAGATTGTATTATTGCAAACTTGTGAAAAGAAACTTAAATTTTGAGAAAGGGAATGTTGAGTAATTTTTGACCCAATTGAGAAATCTTATCCTCCTATACATACCATCTCACACAAACTACAAGGAAAAGCTCATTTGCCCACATCAACATGATCAGCTATTTATACAAGCAAAGACATCAAATAAGTAAAACCTTCAAAAACCATATTACAATTAGCTCCGTTTTCTTGTCTCCAATTTTGTAGGTAATTGTGGTCCAAAATTTCCAAAAATATTATATTCAACTTCTCTTGAAATATTCCAGCTTTTGCATTTATCTTATTTCCATTCGTAATAGGTGAAATTCATTCATCATTACCAGCAAAGCATCCATAAGGGTTGAAATTCATCCACCCTCATCTTTTCTACCAAGAAATCGAACAAACCCATTTTGTAGGAATTCCATTTCTAGTAGATGACATTTGTTGTGGAAATTCTTTCATGAAGGATGACATTCAGTCACCATAGTCCATTCTATCAAGAAATTCATTGAAAACCCATTTGTCTCCAGGTGTAAATACATACAAGAGGGAACACAAACATCTGAACATGTGATAATGATGACCTCAACCATACCTTGCATTCCACCATAGAGAGCACCAGGCCAACATGCAACAGTACCCGACAACGATGACACATTTACAATACTTCCATTGCCTGATGCTTTCAGAAGTGGGTAAGCAAGCTGGCATGTGTGAAATGCAGACTCAAAGTTGGCTGACATTCCTGTCTGAATTTCTTCTTGGGTGTATTCAAGCATGGACTTGAGCATATTGTAACCCACTGTGCCATTGATCTGCATCAGCAAAAAAATTTGCATCAGAAATTGGAATTCAATGGAAGTTGTTGCAGAAATCATGATCTATGAGCTCAATGTTCGGATTGCATTTGGGCTTGGATTTTGCATATGCTTTGTTGGTTTCAAATGTTTCGGCATTTGTCATTTCACATCCAGACTCCATTCAAGGCTCCGCACAACTAATCTATGTATTTCAAAACTGGGAGTGTAAGATGCAGACCTCTTTCTTTTACAAGCAAAATTTCAGCAAGAAGTGAAATTAGAAATGAAAATTGTGTGAATGAATTGATTCTTGATAGTTTCAATCGCCAGAAGTCGAAAAGAAAAATGACTAAGGTGTGGGATGGCAGATTATGTCATTTTCTTGATCACATTACATGACATACTCTTCTGATGATGATTATAAACTGCTAATTGTGACCAAAATCTTTGTTGAACATGTTGAGCTACATCACGAAACTCATTGAAAATTCACCACTAGAAGGACGGTTGTTGCAAATGACAGATTCCATGAGCTTACCAAGATATCGAGCTTTCCTCGAAAATGAGCATCCACTTTGCGGAAAAGCTCAACACGATCTTGATGGTTACCCATGTCACATACACAGCCTTCCACTTTCCAGCCTGCAGCTCTCCAAGTTTCCAAGCCCTTTTGGAGATCAGTATCAAATTTTGTGCAGGTGTACACTGAAGCTCCCAATCCCGCCAGCTCTTCAACAACTCCCAGCCTGGACAACAACAATTACCAGAAGAATCATTACATTAGCGTTATGTGTGAAGTGAGCAACTATCTGAGGATAAGTCTATTGTGACAAGGACACATTTTGTTTGTGATGAAATTTTATATATATCAGATGTTGGTGGGAGACTGGCTGTTGCACAAAAAGAGGAGGTTGGAGGAAAAGGAACCTCTGAACAAACTCCCTGGGAGATTTGACAATTAACTACAGAAAGGGGGGAAAAGAATCAAGAAGAACTAGAGAAGTCTAATTTGAGAGAAGATGTTGTACCCGATCCCCACAGTGACAAGAGCATTTTTCCCTTTCAAACTCCATCTCTCTGCAGCTAATGGCACACCAAAGCTCCCCATTTAAAAAAAGTTTTGTGTTCTCACTCGTATGTCTCTGTTTTCAGTCTTGAAGTTCTGAAGCTCTGTGTGTGTGTGTGTGTGTGTGTCTCTCTCTCTCTCTCAGAGCCTGACTTCAAAATGAAAATAAATTCCTCTTGTGATCGCTACCACCCAACAACTAAAAAAGCTTGCACTTGTCAGTGATGTCTAAACAGCCAAGAAGTATGTATCGATCTAAGAAGAAAAGCAGAAAAAATGATTCGTAAGCTCTGTTGAATGAATTCTGGAGAAAGCTTTGTGGAAACTTGTGAATTTATATGCAATTCTTTTTCCTGATGTCAGCCATGATGTAACTAGGTGTTCCATGTGGGTGTTCCGTTGATGATGGTGGACTGGGCTGGGCTGGGCTGCGGTCAAATCTTCACTGTTTGTTTGTTTGTTTGCTTCCAGTACGATTGCTTTACTTACATAGGTCCTGCTATGAAACCTACAACACAATTTGGGTCCATGCTATGCATGTTATGGGTATTATTAGGGGGTGTCGTAACATGTCACTAGGCATGTTATGGGTACTAGTTTGAACCCCGTGCCTAATGCACATATGTGTGTGTATTTGACAGTACATATTACAAAATTACAATTACAAACTACATTTCCAAAACCTCTTTATGTACAACATGCCGCACGTATCCATCGGGACCCTGGGCACTGAGAATCTTGATGTTTGCACTGCTTGTGACCCGTGAGATAGCATGTGTGCTATCTCTTCCTATTGCTTTCTCCACCGCGCCGTGTCTGTATTCCACTTTTTCTTCGCCCCGTCGGGGTAAACAGACCATGACGGGACGGATGGATGACCAAATGGATGGACAGATGGATGAAATGATGCTTCACATCACGACATCCTTTACTATATGTAATTATTAGGGGGTACCGTAACATGTCACTAGGCATGTTATGGGTATTATTAGGGGGTACATAACATGTCACTAGGCATGCTATGTGTGAGCTTTGGAACATTCATAACATGAAAAAGTTTTGAGTGCAATTGTGCTCGGGTATCACCCAATTTGTTTTTAGAAAATATGAATTGGGGGGGGGTGGTGGGGGGAATTATAACATTTTCCCAGCCTCCCCACTGGCTGATTATAAGGGTAAATAAATAATCCAGGAAATCCCAAAACTCCCAGGAATGGCCTAAGAGGAAAATGCTTCCTTCCAATCAAAGCACTTTTTTAAAAAATAAAAATAAAATTGAAGTCCATTACAAAAGCTGAAGATGCCTGAAATTGAAGAGGGTTTTGCAAGGGGAAACTCTGCTCAGGGAGGTTCCTGAAAATGTACCTACCTGAGAAAATTTTACAATACTTTACAAGAATAATATTATTTTATTTTATTTTATTTATTTATTCTTGAAGCTACATAGGTACTATGGTCGTAGACTATTACTTTCACTGTATATGAGTCAATCAAATTGCATGCACTTTTTTCTATAAATTCTACTTTTTAAAGGGGAAGCAAACAAGAAATTCAAGGGGAAACCTCAAGATACCAATTAAGGCATATTCTATACACATATCCAACAAACAAATGGATATGGATTGAAAATTTTCAGTAATTTATTTATAAAGGCAAATATGGATTCAAGTTTAATTTTTTTATCTTTCAATGAATATGAATTTGTCAGTTTTAAAATTCAAATTAATTATAGATATGTATAAAGATTTTGCACATTCAAAATTTATATGATCACAATTATTTTCCACATGCATGAAAACACATCCCTAGAAAGTGTAGGAACTTGCAAGTGAATTGAACCTCAATTCTCAAAATACCATAGCTCCACCTTCTGGCCTTTACAATGCAAGTTACATGTCCCCCGAACACTTCAAACCCCACCCCAATTATCCCATGCAAAAAATCAATAGTTTGTCATCCCATATCAAGCTCTTGTGAATCAATTCTTTCCAAGCCTCAAGATAAAAACTTGTTGCAAAAACTTTGAAATGTTAATTGAAAAAAAATTAAAAAAAAATTAAAGATTCATTTGTTGAAAAATAATAATGAAAAAAGTTAATTTCTATGCAATGATATCACTATCCATATTCAAATTCTCAAAATATTTTGTTTCTTCAATCAATTCATTATTGTCATTAACCAAAGACCCTTTAACTTTTAGGTAATCTTTCATATTATTATTTGGCATAAAATTCATGTGTGGATCATTAGGCCAAATTTTAACAATTTTGATGATTATAATTAGGTTTTCCACTTGTAATTGACATTGTTGCAAAACTATCAATACTTTAACAAGACTAAACACCTTTTTTGTTTCAATCTATGGCCTTGGAATGCTAAGAATATATTTGATCATAAATGCCACATTTGGAAACTACCCTTCATGGTTGCACCACTAAATAAAAGGATTTTCACATGCAATAGGGGATATGGATAACCTCATGAACAAAGATAATTCTCAAATGATAAAAGTGCTCGACAAGATTCTTAAAAGGATTCTCCAACCCCAAACATGTTACTTTCATTTTGAAGTTCTTCACCATGATTAGTAGATGTGCATGCTTTAACGTTAAGGTTTAGGGTTTCAAAACAACTCATGAAAAGGGGAATCATAATTTTCAAATCATAAGCAGGTCAAATTGCATTCCCATGTCCTTCCAATTTTTCACAATTCATAATGAGTTGAACCAAGGATTCAACATTATGGCAAACATGTTATGAACCTAGTTTAAATATTTTTAAAATAAAAAATTGGACATTTTCTTTCAAATTCTTCACAACTTCTTCTCGCATGTTTCTTTGGAAAAAGAAGAGCCCTAAATCAAATTGGTCCATCACTTTTGTCCCATTTGAAACTTGCAACATTTCAATCAGTTCAAATTTTAGTTTGACAATTAAGGTATTGGTAATAATCAAATCATTAAGTAATAACCAATGAACATGGGATTGATTCATAACACAAGTCATGATCATTCATGTGAATCCCTCTACAATAGCTCACACTTGAAGCTTCGAATTTTTTGTTGTAAAGTGATAGTCTTTTGCTTCCCATAACAAATGATGATGGTGTGCTTGAATTCCAAGGTCTCTTCAAATTATATGAGACTTTAAATGCAAATATGATTTTGACATGGGTTTCAAATCTTCAAGTTGACATCACACATTCAATGCAATCCTTCCCTCATTCTTGCCTACCTTTCATGGATTTCTTTGTCCATGTAATTGTCTTTTGTAAAACAACTTGTGCATCCTTCACACTAACTTACATTAAACCTTTAGAAACTTTGTCATCATTAATAACATATTGGCATGCTTTAGACATCGCATTCCCAAAACATGTACCCTCATAAACCTTGATAAGTGTCAAAGGTTCACAATTGATGATGAAGTGAATGTGAATGTTGTGGATATCAAATTGTTGCTTTCATATTTCATAGATGCAATCACATAATGCATTAATCCAAATTTTGAAAGTAATGATTCATGTTGAATATTAATACTCCAATGATTTGTTTTATGCACTTGAAATAAGTGCACAATAACATGCATAGGGGTCCAAGATATATTTAAAAATTTTATCACAAGGGCAAAAATTCCACTCCACCCTTAGACATTTGAAGATCAAAATTGCAAGAAATAGTGGTTGCAAATGCAAGGTTTGGAAATACATGTAATCCAGGGTTTCTTTAACCATTGCAAAAAACACTTCATCCACAAAAACAATTCAAGAAGAAAATGAAACATGGGGACATTGGTGTAAAATTAACCTTCTTAACCAAATGTTTTCAATGTGGAAAAATGTTAGATAACATTTGCAAATGTAAAACATTTGATCTTCAATAAACATTTGTTGTGCTTCATTAGTCTTTTTGTAAAGGTTTGGGAACCCAAAATAAGTGGTGATTGCAAAATTAGAAGGTTGACCCTTTTTTTTCCCTTACTATCACAAATTATCTACATTAGCCATCGTTGGTTTTTTTACAAGTTGTGCTTTTCTTTGAACAAACAACTTGGGATGCACAAAATCAACATGATTCTTTATGAAAATAATCCCATTAATTTTATTATACTTAATCAAAACCTTTTTCAAAACAAAAATTTGGGATAGAAAATTACTAAACATTTTTTCCAATTTACAAATAATATATCACAACATTTACAGATTTTCAAAATCCACAAGCAAATCATCATTCATAAACAAAAAGAAACCTAACAAATGGAATTTCAGTTGTGTGATTTTTTAAGTACATCTTCATCAACCTTTATAGTTACAAGCTATAATATGTCAATGTCCAAATTGCTTGTGGTGGTCCATCAACCTCACCAACATTATCAACAACATAATCATCTTTTGTAGCCATCATGCACATGAATACATACTACAAATTGCAAACTATTGAATTCCAATACCTTTAGGTCCGACCTATAAAGAAATGAGAAATGACACACAAACATCAAATGTGGCTTTAATAAATTGTAAACACAACATGCACTAAAAATGAAATGTTTTGTAATAAATATAAAGAAGTCCAAAAACAACTTCAACATTTCAATGACCTACAAAGCTTTGATGAGTTGCAACAAAATTTCACTAACCTATTGTAACAATGTTCCAATTTTTTATGAACTACAACAAAATGATGAAACTCCAACAAGGTGCAACTTTTGACAAGTTACAATGACGAGTTGTAACTTTTGACACATTGCAACTTCTAATGAGCTACATTTAGGGTTTTGAGTTCCAACTTTTAATGAATTACAACAAAACCACAACTTTCACAAATCCATAAACAAACAAACAATTAACAAACACTGCACATCATCACCACCTCTTTTTTTCTTTGGTCTCTTCTTATTCATGTCCTAAATGTTTTGTGTCATCCTTTAGATATGATTGAAAATAAACCTTCTAATGAACAACAACAAATAACAAACCTCAAAACTCCAAATTATGTCAAACAAACCTTAAACACTTAAACATTCATATGCTTAACATTTGCTCAAGCATTGAAACATTCAAACACCCCAATGCTCAAATGCTTAAACATTCAATCAAATGATGTGACACAAACACTATTCTTAAGAAAAAGGAAAAAAAATTTGGTGTTAAAATTCACTTTTGTAAAACTTCAATGCAACATAAAAAAGAAGGGTCAAAGGGACAAGGGATGAGGAAGTTTGAAAACCCTAAACCCTAATCAAGGATATGCATATCCAAAACCTTAAACATGTACATATCCAAACCCTAAACACAATATAAAAGATATATATAACATAGTTACACATATTCAAGATCTCATAAAAATAAAAATAAATATGCATAATGAAAAAAACATATATGTGTAAATATGTACAAACATATCATTTGGACATACATTTTTTGGTGACCTATAGCTCCAAATATGAAAGATGGGCAAAATTTAAATATGAATGATTGATAATTGGGGCATGATGCATGTTGATAATCAATCCATTCAAATATATTTGGCCAACACTAGTTCTTTCATTGTAAGGGTGGGGGGAAAAGGGGGGGGATTTTGATTATATATTAAAATTAACTATTTTATTGTTTGATAATAATAATTATAAGATCAAAGAACTGCATTAATAAGCAATATTTTATTTTATTTTATTCTATTGAATTTTCACATTTTGTCAACCAAAACTATGATTTTGACACATACAAACAACTTTTGCCCAAAAACATTTCTTAAATCACCCATTTAAAAGAAAGGTAAAATCTAGATTTTTACAATTAGTTCCAACAAGTAGTCAAAATTTTAATTAAAGAAAAAAATTATATATTTTATAGCTAGATTGTGGATGACCTCCAATTTGGCTATATCACAAAATTGATTGGAAAAAAAAAAACCTTGCTTGTAATTAATGGTAAAGATTTTGTGCCATTTTTGAAACCCATACAACATTGGTTCAAACTAGTATTGAGTGGTTCTCTAGAACTCAAGGTAATACCCAAAGGTTTCCGAGTAAGGGTAAATTGAATTTGAACTTGACAACCCATGACTCAATAACCAAATCTAAACATTAACATAAAATCTACTTATATATAGGATCTGAGTTTGAATCATGAACCTTAGAATTAGTGTTTCAACATTTTATTTTATTTTTTTGACCTAGAATTGTTATTGAAAGATTTTTCTTTTTCGACAAGGTTTGAGTTCCTAAGGCTTAGTGGTCATTGTTATAGTGTTTAATTTTAGATTTAGTGCATATTCTTAAACAGGCTAGAGTTGTGAATCAACATTTTGAAGCTTTTAGATTCACAATATAAATGAGGCAAATCTTGTTTGATATAAATGTAGAGCTCCATGAAAGTGATTAAAGGGGCCTTCCATTCTTGGTAGTTCTTTACAACTTGTTTCTACACTGAAAATGAATGTGTGCATTGAAGCAAAAGAACTAATAGTCACAGATTTTGTTGTGGGTGACATAATTTATTGTGTTTTGACAATCTAATTAACAACCCTAAATCCTAACCATTACCCTTATTGGTCTCTTGTCAAAATAAAAAACTTAAACCCTAATAATACCCGAGAACCTCCTATGCTATGCTTAGGGAAAAAAAACATTAACCTCAATTGAAGATTTAAAATAGTAAAAAAAGAAACCTCATCCCAAGGTTTGAAAAATCTTTTAGTAAAAGGTAAGCAACCCTTGAGGTTTTAAAATTTTTTAAAAATTAATTAAAAATAACCGCACAACGCTAGGTGAAAACAAAAAAAATAAATTAAAATAAAAAAATGCTCCATGTTATTCCAAAAGAATAAGCTCCTTGTGTTTCATAGAAACACATGTCGAGCATTCCTCAAAATGTGGGAACAACTTTGTGTTTATAGAAACACCTCATGAACCTTCCTCAAACTCGTGGTTTATAGCTGATTTTTAATGCTGGGATACGGGGTTTTTTTCCCTTTCCATTTCCTTATTTCTTTCCAATTTTGTGATGCAATCAAAAGTGGTGATCATCCATAAGAAGATTTAGCCAAAATCTGGCTATAAACAAGAAATGAAAGTGGCTATAAACAATAAATAAAAGAATCTAAGCATGTTGTTGGTTACTCTTCTGGAACATAAATAGAGAAATCTATTCATTTTTATTTTATTTTTAAAAAAACTGACAAATAAAAATCCTTGCACTGCACCACCCACATCTTCGAATTTTTTCAAAATTTTGAAATTTCCCAACAACTGAAGAGCGTTTTTAAAAAATTATTATTGGCGAATTCTCCCCCAAAAGGGTAACTAAAAAAATGAGAATCTCAAGGGCAAAAAATAAAAGAGGGAAGATAATTTTCTTAAAGTTTCATGTTTTCTTATCACCAAATCTTGCTAAGTCATCTTATGAATTGATTGCCACTTTGGCTGCATCACAAAATTGACCCACCAAAATAATAATAATAATAATAATAATAATAATAAATTATATTAAGATTACTTATATTATTTTTTATATAATTATAATAAAATTACATATAATTTTTTTATTTTTTATTTTAAAAAAATTAAAACCCCTATAACCACACCCAAGAAGAGACATTTTGAGTTCTTCTAGCACTCTACATTCTAGTCAATACTTATAGTGGTAGTGTAGTCAATCATTCTTAATAGCCAAAGGCTTTTGGCACATGTCACAAGCAAAGCAAATTGGAATGTCAAAGAAAACCTCCCCCCCTCCCCACCACCACTTGGAAGCCAAATTTTGACAAGCTTTGGAATCCAACATGTGTTAGTTAGCCTAGAGAAACACATGTGCAAGGAAGAAACAACATATAAAGTAATACTAATGTGCAAGGTTTGATTGACTATAGGCTTCTTCTTTTTTGCTTGTAAAACATTGACATGGTTGAAAGGGGTGTGTTAGATAGAAGAAGGTGTTGTTGGTAACCTAATAGTCTATAGTCTTTTTGTTTGCAAAACATTGACATGGGTCTTTTTAGGGTTGTTTTTTTTTTTTTTTTTTTTTTTTTTTTTTTTGCATTGACTATTTATTGTCTTTTTGTGCTTGAAAAAATGTTTTGAGGTGTTATATGTTGTGTAGAGTGTTTGAGAAGGAACATGTCTATTTTATTTTATTTTTAAAATTTTGGGTGATATCTATGGATTTTTCCCTTCCATACGTAAACTTTCACCGAGGGTCAACTTTTGACTTGGGTCAACTTTCAAATTGAATAAAATGAATAATTAATATTTTTTCAAATTATTTTTCCAATATTCTATTGCACGTTCCCTTTTTTTTTCAATGGAGGAAAACAAAAGCAATTCTCCAACATTCGCCACATTTGCCTACAATATGAATGGGTGCTTAAGATTTTATATTTTCATATTTTGAGTATTGCCAAATTTTGCTGAATATACTTAAAATGGACCATCGTCGTCACTTGAGCAACATCAAAAAATTGAAAAAAAAATTAAAATAAAATACCGAAAATTTAAGGATTAACTATACAGCACTAGGTATTAAGAACCAAGTCTTTTGGGGTTTTCTCGCCCTATTGCTGTATTAAGAACCATATTTTCTTGTAGTCAAAGAATTGAGGTCTACAACCCAGGTTTTTCTTTTCAAAATTTTTATGTTGAAAATTTGGCAAAATTTTCCCCCAAAAAATCAAAATTAGTGGAAGTTACACTAGGAAAAAAAAGTTTCCAAAAAAAAATTATTGGAAAAAAAAAATCACTGTAATACAACATCTAGCTCTTAATAACTTTCTCTATCAAGTTATGAACACTAGAAATTGGCATCTAAAATTTTGCAAATACACATAAATAGCATATTCAAGTCTGGGTCTGATTGCAAAATATTAATTCCTTGTGCAAGCAGATCTCACTTGAATAATAATATTGTTGGACCCACCAAATTCCTAAAAACCTGACCTAATTTTTCCTCTTTTTTTTTTTTGGTGTGAAAATTTTGAAATTTTTTTGTTACAAATTCAATGAATTTTTTTTTAGAACACCCAAAATTAGAAAATTGAAAAGAAAATTGTCAGATTTCTTATGCATGGTTCAAATAGGTAGGTAGCCAAAAAAATAGAAGGATATTTTTATTTTTTGCATTGTGAAATAATATTTGAGTTTCCATAATTCTTCAAAAAATCCTCTAAAACAAACCAAAATCTTCCAAGTTATTATAACTCTATTATAACTAATCTCAAGTTTCAACACAAGCCAAAATATCATCTTTCAAAAATCCTCGTATCAAAATAGACCTATTACTTGGGGGTCAAAATCCCTTAAGCTACTATACTCTATAATGAATCTAAACACAAAAACACACCCACAAACACACACACACACACACACACACACACATATGTCCAAAAGAGGAAACTACACATTTTTAGGTTTAAAAGGCAGCTCCCCAACTTCTAAAGGAGCCTACTACCTACACAAATTCTACTATTGAGGTCAATGCAAAACGACATTTCAATTGTGGTGCCCTTGTGTCTAGAAACTCCCAGAGTTTAGGTCAATGCCAATATGTATCCTGAGATTTGAGGGCTCCTGAGTGCTCTTGTGGACCCTCATGGTGCAAACTTGCATTATGAAATCTACTATCACCTCCAAAATTGCTGCTATTTAATCATAAATCTCCTCAAGGATCCTCTCCACTGAGCCTAGTTGCAAAATCTGGAACTAAAATATTTTTTTAATTAATTTTTAATAAAATTCTGATAAATTTAATTTTTTTTAAAAAAAATTAAAAACCTCTCAGCAGCAGCATTCAGCAATGGTGAGGCTGGTGCAAAACAACCAAGCAAGCAAGCAAGCAGAGCAAACACTGAAGGTTTTGACCGCAGAGCCACCATCATCAACCAAAGAACCAGATGGAAGAAGATCCAGTTACATCATGGATGACATCAGGCAAAAATTGCATATAAATTCTCAAGTGTCCCACCAGGCACTACCAGAATTCAACAAAGCTTGTGAATCATTTTTCTGCTTCTTCTTCTTCTTCTGGTTCTTGGGTGTTTGGGGTTGCAAGTGGAAGTTTTTTAGTTGTTGGGTAGTAGAGATCAGAAGAGGAATTATTTTACAATTTTGAAGTCAAGCACAGAGAGAGAGAGAGAGAGAGAGAGAGAGCTTCACAACTACAAGACAGAAAACAGAGAGAACCAAACTTTTCAAAATGGGGACCGTTGGTGAGCCATTAGCTGCAGAAAGATGGAGTTTGCAAGGGAAAAATGCTCTTGTCACTGTGGGGATCGGGTACAACATCTTCTCTCAAATTAAGCTTCTCTAGTTCTTCTTGATTCTTTTCCCCCTTTCTGTCGTTAATTGTCAAATCTCCCAGGGAGTTTGATCAGAGGTTCCTTTTCCTCCAACCTCCTCTTTTTGTGCAACAGCCAGTCTCCCACCAACATCTGATATAAATAAAATTTCTTCACAAACAAAATGTGTCCTTGTCACAATAGACTTATCCTCAGATAGTTGCTCACTTCACACATAACTCTAATGTAATCATTCTTCTGGTAATTGTTGTTGTCCAGGCTGGGAGTTGTTGAAGAGCTGGCGGGATTGGGAGCTTCAGTGTACACCTGCACAAAATTTGATACTGATCTCCAAAAGGGCTTGGAAACTTGGAGAGCTGCAGGCTGGAAAGTGGAAGGCTGTGTATGTGACATGGGTAACCATCAAGATCGTGTTGAGCTTTTCCGCAAAGTGGATGCTCATTTTCGAGGAAAGCTCGATATCTTGGTAAGCTCATGGAATCTGTCATTTGCAACAACCATCCTTCCAGTGCTGAATTTTCAATGACTTTCGTGATGTAGCTCAACATGTTCAACAAAGATTTTGGTCACAATTAGCAGTGTATAATCATCATCACAAGAGTATGTCATGTGATGTGATCCAGAAAATGAAATAATCTGCCACCCCACACCTTAGTCATTTTTCTTTTCAACTTCTAGCGATTGAAACTATCAAGAATCAATTCATTTTCACAATTTTCATTTCTAATTTCACTTCTTGTTGAAATTTTGCTTGTAAAAGAAAGAGGTCTGCATCTTACGCTCCCAGTTTTAAAATACATAGATTAGTTGTGTGGAGCCTTGAACGGAGTCTGGATGTGAAATGACAAATGCCGAAACATTTGAAACCAACAAAGCATATGCAAAATCCAAGCCCAAATGCGATCCGAACATCGAGCTCATAGATCATGATTTCTGCAACAACTTCCATTCAATTCCAATTTCTGATGCAAATTTTTTTGCTGATGCAGATCAATGGCACAGTGGGTTACAATATGCTCAAGTCCATGCTCGAATACACCGAAGAAGAAATTCAGACAGGAATGTCAGCCAACTTTGAGTCTGCATTTCACACATGCCAGCTTGCTTACCCACTTCTGAAAGCATCAGGCAATGGAAGTATTGTAAATGTGTCATCGTTGTCGGGTACTGTTGCATGTTGGCCTGGTGCTCTCTACGGTGGAATGCAAGGTATGGTTGAGGTCATCATTATCACATGTTCAGATGTTTTTGTTCCCTCTTGTATGTATTTTACACCTGGAGACAAATGGGTTTTCAATGAATTTCTTGATAGAATGGACTATGGTGACTGAATGTCATCCTTTACGAAAGAATTTCCACAACAAATTTCATCTACTAGAAATGGAATTCCCACAAAATGGGTTTGTTCGATTTCTTGGTAGGAAAGATGAGGGTCGATGAATTTCATCTATTATGAATGGAAATAAGATAAATGCAAAAGCTGGAATATTTCAGGAGAAGTTGAATATAATATTTTTGGAAAATTTGGACCACAATTACCTACAAAATTGGAGACAAGAAAACGGAGCTAATCGGACTATGGTTTTTGAAGGTTTTACTTATTTGATGTTGTCTTTGCTCATATAAATAGCTGATCATGTTGATGTGGGCAAATGAGCTTTTCCTTGTAGTTTGTGTGAGATGGTATATATATATGATGATAAGATTTCTCAATTGGGTCAAAAATTACTCAACATTCCCTTTCTCAAAATTTAAGTTTCTTTTCACAAGTTTGCAATAATACAATCTCCTCGTATTGTTTGCAAATAGAATACAAACCTCCAAGCAGAGATTTTTCATTTGGTTCATGCGTGGATTAACGTCGTATTGGGTTTGTGTTTGTTTGGCCAGCTGCATTGCAACAGATAACAAAATGCCTTGCATGTGACTGGGCAAAAGACCATATTCGAGTCAATTGCGTCGCTCCTTTCTGGACAAGAATTCCTGTCAAATTTGCACAACAGGTGAGGCAACGACAAAGATTATCCCTGCATTGTGTTGTCTATTTCCCCAGACAAGGAATGGAAATGATGGGCTAATATGAATTGAGTGATTGGCTTCTCTTTTCAGCCTGTTTGGGTGAATGTTTGAATTCTCTAATAAGGTAATCCCCATGTATTTTGGTTAAATCTGTGAATTTGTTGTGGCAGATGTTAAGCAATCCGGAATTTGTAGCTGACCTCGAGGACTGTATACCACTCAAGCGCGTGGCAGAAACTCATGAGATTACGGGTGTGATTGCATTTCTATGCATGCCTGTTTCTTCATTTACAACTGGACAAACCCTTTGTATTGATGGTGGCTTGACTGCGCACGGCTTCACACCAAAATCATTTCTTGGTGCTTGAAATTTTTGGGTGCTAATTGAATGTTTTCTGAAGAAGGCCAATTAACAATAATTAATCTTCCCAAACTTTTTGGCTTTGTGGTCATGTTAATGGACCATTAAGTTTCTAAATAAGCACTTGACTTTCTAGAAATGAAAGGCATTCATTATATCTGAGACACCCATTTGCAATAGAGAGTTGTTACATGGTGACAAATGCAGAATTTCGACTCAAGATAATTTTGCATGTTGGAAGTGTCTCTTGGTGATGCAATTAAAGTAAGTAAAAAGGTTGCAGTTGTGGTTTGGTATATAAGCCTATGCCTAGTATCAACTCGGTACCAAGTAGGCTAGTAGGCTAGCATGACATGAGACAATACCAGCCTTGTACAATTACCAGGCTTGTAGGAGCCTGAGGTTGAATTTGAGTATTCTATTTTAGACTTTTTTTTGTAAGGGTTGCTAGAATGATTTTTACAATATTTATCTATAAAGGAAGGTAGTTTGTTTTGTTTTGTTAGTTTCATGCCACACTTTTGATCTTTTGGAAAGCTCTCAATGAATAAGCGTGCGCCCACTTGGTTCGAGACTTTTTGAAGTTTTTCGTGTGGAAGCTATTGATTATTGAAACATTTTCTCAATGAAAACCAAACAAATGGAAACATAAAACTATATTGGAATTTGGGGCTTTCTTGGTGTTATTGGAAAATTTTCAATGAGTTAGATGTAATAGAGTGTATTTCACAATTTGCAGAGCCAAGGTGTGAAAGATATTGATTTTTGAGTAGATTTTGTTCTAAAAATTCAAACAAATTACAAAAAGTGGGTTTGGAGGGGAAAACCAATTGACCCTTCAATGTATTCACATTGCTGAATTTAGAAATTTTCAATTCTAAAAGTTTGAAAACTAAATAATATGTTCATGTGGAAAACAAATGAGCAAAGGGTGAAAATTATGTATTTTCATTATATAGCTATGGGGATTTTATTTTTTTCACAAATATTTATTCACATGTCTATTGTAGATGTATATATAAGCATCCCTCCTATTATGGATTCTATACAATTTCAAAGTATGCAAAAAAAAACCTTTTAAACAATTTTTCAATTCTAGTTCACAAATCTATTTTACAAAACTTTCAATTCTTTATAGCAAGTCTTGTTTGACTCAAGTGAAAGCATTTTTAACAGTCTGAAACATTCACTTATACAATAACCAAAAAAAAACTAAACAAAAAAGGTCATAAAGCCTTACACCTTATATGACTCATGATGTGATTTAACATGCACACCAATTTGTGCCATGATTTTTATAATGAGTAATTCTTTTTTATTTATACACATTAATTTATGTCATGATTTTTTTAAGGAATCATAATCATTGAACCATGCACATTAATTGAAATTTTGACTAATTAAATTTATCAAGCCATTATTAAATTATGAAACTACACCACCTAATAAGTTACCAATTTAATCCTTTAAATGATTATTTAATTATCAGGTTATTTACACCAAGTTACCTTCACACTTGGACCAATGGCACATGTTGCACTGATTTTAATTATTATATGAAAAGGCTTGTGATTGTATGACTTTATAAATAAGTGAAATAATCCATGCACACACTTGACTATGTTTATGTATCTTTATGTAGAGTTGGTGGAACTAGACCTGTCTTGTTTTGCAACATCTAGCTATGAAGCAAGGTTGTTTGTTTGTTTGTTTTGTTTTGTACCGATGAGATCCACCAAACCAAGATGCTCCAAATCATGTTCTTGGTGTCTTTGGAAAGCTCTTGAGGAGGAAGGGTGCATCAGCTTGGTTTCATGATGTTTGGACTTGTGGTGCAAAAGTTCTTGAATATTGGATGATTTTTTCACTGAACATTAAAGTGTTACCATGTCTTGAATTGATGGTTTTGGAAGGAAAAATCAGTTCAGGACGTGGTAACACTTGAACGTCTACCATTCAATTCAACTAGAAGGAATTGTGATGTGCCTTTGGTGTTGTTGCAAAGATCTTGCAATGGGATTGGGGACATGGTAACACTTGGGCCAATGGCACAGGCTACTCTAGTCTATTTATGAAGGAAGGTAGTTTGTTTGTTTTGTTTATACTTATGAGATCCACGGAACTAGGATACTTCAAATCGCGTTTTTGGTCTCTTTGGAAATCTTTCAAGAGGAGGGGTGCATCAGCTTGGTTTCATAGCATTTGGACTTGCGGTGTAGAAGTTCTTGAATATTGAATGATTTCTTCACTGAAAATTAAATTAAATTGTAGCTAAAATTTTCAGAGGAATTAGAATGTGCCTTTGGTGTTGTTGGAAAGATCTTGATGAGCAGGATATAATGGAATTTATTTAGTAAGATTTGGATTCAGAATGTGGGAGATATTGATTCTTAAGTGATTTCTATTGCTGAAAATTCAAATAAATTTCAAAAAACCAGGTTTTGGAAGGAAAAATGAATTGAGGACATGATAACACTTGGGCCAATGGCACAGGCCACACTAGTCTATCCATGAAGGAAGGTTGTTTGTTTTGTAGTTATGATTATTAGATCCACTGAACTGGGATATGCTTTGGATTGTGTTTTTGGTGTTTTTGGAAAGCTCTCAACAAGGAGGGATGCATGGGCTTGGTTTCATGGCATTTGGACTTGCGGTACAAAAGTTTTGGATATTGAATGACTTATTCACTGAAAATTAAATTAAATCGTAGCTGAAAATTTTGAAAGAATTGGAATGTGCCAAGTTGGTATTATTGGAAAGATCTTGATGAGCAGGATTTAATGGAATTTATTTGGAAAGGTTTCGATTCAGAATGTGGGAGATATCGATTTTTAAGTGATTTATGTCACTGAAAATTCAAATAAATTCCCAAAAAACTAGGTTTTGGAAGGAAAAATTAGTTGAGGACATGCTAACACTTGGGCCAATGGCACAAGCCACATTCGTATATGTTTTGAATTGTTCTTATGTACATCATCTAATAAGGTAAAATCTTAAAACCAATGTTGGGTGATTTTTCAATCTTACAATTAACCTATGGTTTTGATTTTAAAATAAATTGGAATTATATTGGTTCCAATGCCACACATAAATGGAATCAAGAATTTGGTTATTTAAAAGAAAATTCAATTCCAGTTCTAAAAAATGGACCTAGTTTTGGTCCAGTTTTTTATTAATCCAAAATTGAACTACCATTTAACTTGGATCTAGGCACCTTTTTTAAAAAAAAATTGAAACATGTATCTCAATTCTTGTTCCACACATAAAGAGAACTCCAAGTTTGATTCTTAAAGAAAAAAAATCTAGTTTCAATTCCGAAAATCAAACCCAATTCCAATTTGGTTGGTACTAATTAAAATTGAAATGATATCTAATATGTAGCCAAATTTGGCTAAATTAATTTTTGGATGGTTGACCCCTTGGCTATGTCACAAAATTGTTTTTAAAAACATTGAATGAAGGCCCACACATAAATGATTTATGAATGTCCACGGGACAACCTTTGGATGTGTTTTGAATGCTCTCAACATTTTTCATGGTTAGGATCCCTCACCATAGGGTAAAGCCTCACCATAGGGTAAAGGGGGCCTTAGACTTTCTTTTGGAAGTGTTCATGTTCCAAATGATAATAATGTATCCATCAACATGTAAATAAATGTTTCATTAAAGTCAGAAATAGATAGGATAGTTGAAATTAGTTAAGGAATGTAAGGTACTTAAATCTAATGAAAATGAAGATATTTGGAATCTACCAATTTAATATGGAAAGAATATTTTTCATTGGGAGTATTGTTGCATTTGTTTAAATGTTTTGTGATACAATTTGGAAGTAGTGATGGTAAGTGTGTGGGTCTTAGGAATGATCTTTAAATTATATGTTGGAATCAAATGTGAGGAGTTCATGTGAGGAATAGTTTTATGTTCTTGTGGAACCTATCAAACCTATATAAGAAGGTTCTATTTTGAAGGCCAAATAGCATAATGGACTTAGTGTGGTTTAATTGGGTAATGTGAAGATTTTTGTTTTTCCATAATTACTTTAAATGATTTGGACATTTGTGATTCAACAATACTATGTGTGAACCAAAATTAGAATAATGTTTAATGGTAAGAATTTGGTGTGAATTTGTCTTGGTCCAAAACTAAAAAAAATTGTTTATCTAGTTTTGGAAAGTTGTGAAGATGGGACCAATTTTATCAACAATGAAGAATCAATATACGAAAATTTTGTTTATGCCAACTAATTGGAGCCCTAGTTTTCCTCCTCTTTTTCTTTACATTTTCCTTTCCAATGAATTTCACAATTTAAATAACATCTCCATAATGCCTCTATAATGCTTCCCAATCTTTGACATCTTTTGTGCATCATTCACAAAGTTTTCCATGAAGAACACCATTGTATTCATCATGCACCAATAATGTTGCCTCAATTGCATGATTTTATGTATAGGTATATTGTAAGGGAAGACATGCTCCCAATGACCTCCTCAAATTGAAAGTCATACAGTTGAAGCCATAGCCCAAGGGTGTAGGCCCGAAAATTAGGGGAGGCCCATGGGAGCAAGCCCTCTCCAACATGAAGCACAAAACGTTATTTTATTCAAATGGTGAAAGTCTCCATGTGATTAGTGGATGGGTCCTTCAATTGCCAAACAAATCTTCCATGTGGTGGAGGTGCTTTCAAATACAAAGGAGAAAAAACCTTGTAGTATTTTTTTATTGGTGGATTTGTTCAAATTAAATTGATTATTTGCATGTCACATCATGTGTACGAGTATACAAGAAGTCAAATTGGTAAAATGAGGTTTAAAACAAATAAAGTTACGATTTTAAAAAATAAATGGAGGTGAAATGTGTGAAAGAAATGTATTAAAAAAAGACCACTATTTCACTTTCATGGGCTTTATGTTGGTCCCACATGATTATAAAATTCAAGATTTTATAATAGTTATATTATATGAATAAGCTTCAATTTGGGCCAATGTTCTATAGGTCTTAGTCTATTATTTAAAATGGCCTTAATAGTAATAACAAGTATATTTTGTTGCATTTTACTTAGTTATTATCCTACAAAAATTGTCTATTTTGGTCCCAAAGAAATATTTTTAAAATTGACATTAATTTAATATATGAATTTACGCTAAATAAACACAATGGTATAAACTTTGGTATGGAAGACCAAACTTCTTAATCCCTTGTTTGTAGATACTTGAACTAATACCATATTAACCCTAATAACAAGGTCAAGAGGGAATAAGGAGAAGATTTGGTTACGTTGGTACATTCAATAGCAAGAAGTCATCCTCCTCACTCATCCGGTATGAATATGTACCATGTTTTGTGAGCTATGGCATTTGTTTCCCTATGGTTAACATTTTTTATTGATAATTAAGCATCCCTTCTTAATGGAAGCCTCTTGTTTTCTTTTAGTGGATACCACACATAGCATGCAAAAAGGAAACACCAATGAAAGACACGTTGCCTATTACATCAACCAATGGGTCTAACCCTAAACATACATTGATACCAATGCATCACGAAATGGGGTTTTAAGAACTCTTTATATATCATGTTTTGTTGTTTTGTCTTTCCAATTTATCCTTGTCTAGCAAATCTCAAATTTCATACATTAATAATTGTAATTCTTCCATATAAAATAGGTAAAGCCTTGTTCATTATGCAAGGTAACTTGTGCATGCAAGTACATGATAAGGTGAGATGGGTGATACATTCTCCATATTTATGCATGTATCCTAAATCTATTTATTCAAAATAATGGGCCAACAAAGAACAACTCATGTCCAAGTAAGTAATTGGTTGGAAAAATATGAAAATATGCCCATCTCATAAATCAATTGATTCAAAAATATGTACCAATAGATAATGACAATGTCCCAACTTCCAATTAAGTTAATAATTGGTTGGGAAAGATGTATTTTACAATTTAATTTACCTAAAATCATTAGCAAATCCCTTCAAAAGCAATCAAGCATGTATGTCACAAACTAATCTAAATAGTAAATACCTAGTCATGTAAAGGTTCATATTTGTAGATTTGGCAATTTTCACATTTTTTAAATCATAAAATTAACTACAAATCACAATTCTAATTTTTTTACCTAAAGCTAAAAACACACCTATTGTTAGAGCCTAGACCATTAGGCTACTATAACCAACCCATAACCTAAAATGATAATTTAAGAATAGTTGGTAATGTCAAAAGTACTTTGTTTACAATAATGCTTTCGATTCACACTCGATTGTTTTTTAGAAAATTGAACATAACATCATTTCAGAGTATTCACATTTCAATCACACCTACAATGGTCATTTTTTCATTTTCTCCCTACCTTCAAGACTGATCATTTAAGAGCTTTCTTCTCATTTCTATCCTTTCATATATTCTTCAGACTATCTCCTCTCCCATTCTTTTCTCAAATCTTCTTTTCTTTTGACATTCTCTTTTTTCACCTTGCTCATTCCATTCTAAAGACCAACACATCATCAATGTTTCATTACATTTTACTCTACACATTGGCATCAAAGTTCACTATGTGTTTTGCTCTCCTTTTTACATAATGTTTTCAAAGCTTTGTTTGTGTTTCTAGGCTCCTTTTTGCATATTAACATCAAAGTTCAATTATTATTTTTGCAATATTGCATTCCTTTATGCACTTCTCATTCATGTTTTTTTTTTTTTTTTTTTTTTTTTTTTTTTTTTTTTTTTTTTTTTTTTTTTTTTTTTTTTTTTTTTTTTTTTTTTTTTTTTTTTTTTTTTTGTCTTTGCTTATGCTTTGTTTGTTTTCTTTGCATTTTGCTTATGTGTTGATCAATTTTTGGGTGCCATTTAACTTCATAGCCTACATCTATTTTGTTTTCTTGTTTTTTCTTTTTCTTTTGTTTTTTGTATTTGCATTTTGTTGGTCTGCAAGTTGTTCCTTGAGAAATTTTTCGAGGACCAAGTTCATTAGCTTCCAAGTTCATCTATTTGGACTCGACAAACAACACCCAACCTTTTTTGGACCCAAGGTCATTTTGGCCTTTGTTTCTTTTCATCAATATAGGTTGTCAAATGTGCTTAGTATTTTGTCAACTAATTTAGGACATTCGGTGAAGCCTAGGAGCACAACATGGTTTTCCATTTTTTTGATAAAATGTGATGAGGAAAGGCAAGTAAAAAAAATTTGTATGACCAAAGCCTATATTGATTGATATTTCAAATCAATTGAGGCCCATCATTATGAAAACACACACAAAACATAGGAAAGTAGTTATACTGGAAATTTGAATATCTTGTGTGATTTATAAAGTTGTTCATGGTGTTAATGTCTTAATTTGTAATGAACTATTTATAGTTGGAGAATTTATTGTATCACTTGTTTTACATGAATTTGTTTCTATTGTCAATCATGTTTGCAAAAATCTAATTTGTTGGCCTAAAGGAAGAGCAATGAAAATTGTCATGGAGGAATTTAGGTTGTGGTGTGGATTTCCAAATGTGCAAGGAGCAATAAAAAATACAAATGTTTCTATGTTAAATCTTCGAGGTGCTTATGCAAAGGATTATTATTATCACAAAATAAATGTGTATAATATAGTGGCTCAAGTAGTTGTGGATTATGACAAAAGTTGATTCATCGATGTTTGTGTGGGCCTTCCTTGTGGTGTTAATGATCAAGGCTTTTGTATATGTCTTATTTATATAGAAATGCACAATATAATGGATTGTTTGATGAAAAGAGAGGTTCACGAGATGGGTTGCCACCATACATCCTTGAAGATAGAAAGTAGCATTTGTTTTCCTAGATAATAACCCTATTCAAGGAAAAGGGAGAACATCCTACCCTTGAGTTCATATTCAATGAAAAAAACATAAGAGGGGCCAATTTCTTGTTGAGAATGCATTTGGTATTCTCAAAAAAATAGTTAGAGAACTATTAACCAAATATGATTTGCATGTTTTTTTGCTTGCTTAATGTCCTCATGTATGATGTTTATTACACAATTTATGGTGATTTAAAAATGACTTGAATGTACAAAGATTTATGCAAATCATTGACCTTGATGTGCAGTTGAACTCACATGTTTCAAACAATGCAAGAGACAATGAAGTTGGTGATGAACAAACAATTCACACAATTGAAGGACAAGAAAAATCAAGGGAGACAATGTGCAATGAATTGTGTAATTACCTTGGCTAATAAATAACTTGAAACATGAAGGTTTATGAACATAACCTTTCGTTTTACATCAAAATTAGATAAAGTTTTTCTAAGTTTTATTTTCATGCACATTGTACCGTCAATTGCCAATTTTACAAATCATTTTTGTCAATTGCATTCCCATGAAAAGCTTTTGATGTCGGGACATTGTTGGATTTGTTGTGTTTTGTTTCAGCACCATGTTCATGACTTACATTAAGCCTAGGATTGCTTTAATCATGTTCATTTTATTTCCTGATCTTTGTTTATGTAATAATCCAACTACTTATCCATCATAAATTCTTGGGTACTTGCACATTTTTCTCCTAGGACAAGGTTAGTTTCATGTATCTTGTTAATAGATTGCACTAAGATTTCATTACCTTTATGTGTTACTTCAACCATAATTTGGTGTGTAAATTAATAGGTGCATTTGACATTGATGCTTATAATATTTTACGATCCTTTTTTTCTTGTGCTCTGAGGTCCTTTGTTCACTAAGTATGGTGTTGTTGGCTCATGCACTAATGTGTATATGAGACCATAATTTGGGTTTGCCATGGGCTACCATTAAAAGGTTTTGTGACATTTCAATTTTTCAATGTGGCATAAAAAATGCATTTATCTAATGTTGATCAACAAATGGTGGATCTTGTGATCCATATCCACATTTTTTTTTCTTTCAATAGTTTTTTTATGATCAAATGCATTCTTTATGTTCAAATTTTTGTGCACATCTTTTGAATCTTTCATGAGATCACCCACATGAGGTGGGTTGAAAATTGGTTTATTACCCATAAACTTTAAACATTCATAGAAAAGTGTCATTTGTAACTAAATTTTAATCATAAATGACACTTACGATTAAGAAGCAGCCTAGTAGCAAACGACAAGTCGCAAGTGATGTTAGTCGTAAACAACAAATGAAGTATTTTTTTCATAAAATATGAGTATGGCAATTTTATACATGTATCCATGGATGAGTTCTTGTGATTTCACTTGTGACTACAATGCACACCAATATGTGCACATGTGGTAGCCTAAAAATGTGACATGTGGCATCATTTGGATTTTTCAAAATATTTTACCAAACAATTTTTTTTCCAACCATTTAATTAAAACAACTAAATTGTGCCATGTGGTAACTTAAAATTGCCCTATAATCATTTAAGGTTAGTTTAGTGTTGGACCACTTAAGATATGCCATGTGGCACTTAGGCTAGGCCTAGGTTAAACCACTTAATCTAGTTAGGTGCCTAAGGTACCTAGCCTAGTAAATTGGGCTAGGCTGTGTGGCACATAGGCTAGGCCTAGGTTAGGCCATTTAGCCTAGTTAGGTGCCTAAGGTACCTAACCTAGTAAATTGGGTAAGGCCATGTGGCACCTAAGCCACCTAGCTAGAGGTCTAACTTAAGTAGGTAGGTATTTAGGTCTAGGTTTTAAAATTTTACAACAAAATCTTATTTTATTTTAAGTTTAACCTTTTGGGTGGAACCTATGTGATTAACTCTTCCCATATGACAA
>Ga0209611_10004347_pt1 | contig 24297 bp, 19 predicted proteins | sample S1TSphgellanicum_3_FD_187693 | JGI IMG/M metagenome (GOLD analysis project Ga0209611, IMG submission 187693) | Host-associated microbial communities from peat moss isolated from Minnesota, USA - S1T2_Fc - Sphagnum magellanicum MG (SPAdes) (version 2) | ecosystem: Host-associated > Plants > Peat...
TATGGAAAGTCTTCAGTAATTTGAAACCCATGTATACATACTTCACAAATTGAGAGTTCCAGCCAACCTGAGACAATGTGGCTCTGGCCAACAGTCTGCACATGCATCCGATTACATACTGCACAAGCAGGGCACAAATGACACAAGACCCATCATGGGGCGAACACTTTTGAGTACACGAATTCTGTAATTTGCATGGTCTGACCATATCTGGGTCCTATATCATGAAATGAGCTGAGAAAGATGAGTTGTTAGATTTAAAGGGAGAGGATCTTTGAGACTGACTCATTGAAAGGGATACGTGAGTTGGGGACTTCAAACCCTCATGTATGCCACACTTCAAATGCATGCAGAGACTGTTGCTGAGGCATACCTATCAATCCCTATGGAGGTGACAATCAATTACTCTTCCTATACTTTGATCTTTGCTAGACAAAAACCCTAAACCCCAGAGACATAAACTAGAAAGTGTGCCAAACTTGTAAGAGCTGCTTCAAATACAATCAGCTTTTTTAAGCCACTGTTGGTTGTTTGTTCAGTATGTCCACAACTATATTTCCTACAGGACACAGATTTTTTTATATGATGTTTTAACCTGAAAATTTGGGCCAATTATTATATACTTATGCACACCCACTGTTGGGAGCTGATAACGTCAGTGGGTTGTCATGGCCACTTGTGACTGCTATTTGTGATGAAGGTGATGGTCTGACACTTTGTGAGATATTTCTCATAAGGTTACGACTGCACTCTTTTCATGTTACCTTATAAATTGTTGTGGAGATTTCTCTGCAATTTCATGAATGTAGAGAGGTGTATGCTGTGTAAATTTTCCCTCGAACCCCTTGTGAAGTAAACAGAAAAACAAACAAAATTCTTGCAATCAGTCAACATGCTGCATAATGAATCTTGTTGGCAGGAATATAATAAGATCAGGAAGGCATTCCCGACCCCAGTTTAAATACCCCTCTGGAAACAGCACATTATCAAGACAAAAGTCTCATAGGAGTAGTTAGTCTGAGAGTTGGATCAAGGTGGGTGACCTACCCTCTGGAAGCAAACCAGACTCTTGAGAATGCAAACCCAAAGGATGGAACACAAACCCATTTGGCAACCGCTGGAAAGGACACTTTGCCTCAAAGTTCACTCCTCAAAAGAGCTACACCGAGATTATGACACTTGGTTGATAATCTGCCTCTTTCCTACTGAATTCCTGTTGAATCGATTTTTCCAGAAGAAAATCATTATTGACAAAACAAATACCAGCCAACAAACCAAAACTCCACCCAATAACTTAAATTGCTTGGGGTTGGATGATCCATATTTTCAACTTCAAACTTGAAATTTCACAATAATTCCCCAAGCACTCCAAGGATTTACACTACCCCAACAAACACGGGATTGTTATAATAATGGTAAGTTGGTGAGATCACACACACCCCATGGTAAAACCATTTCACACAAATGAGACCCAACTAAAAGTTCTTATGAAGTAAAGACGGTAAGCAATTAACCTCAACAACAAAATTTTGCAAATGCTTACCTACTAAAAACTAGCTTTCTCAAGCAGCCAAGGAACAACCCAAGAGCTAAAATGCAATCTACAAGTGTTCGGTCTTGTGCTCAACTATCTTCAGGGTAGGAAATTTGAGGTGCTTGAAATCAAGCATGTGTAATAACCATTGTTGGGGGGCTCTCACTATTTTCTTAGAATTGCTCGATCCATTTTTTCCAAAGGATTTGAATAACTTTAGTTTTCTCACAATATATACCTCCCAAAACGTGGTGTCTTTAAGTTTGTCTAATATTATAGTGTATACCTTCCACAATTTGGTGGGTTTAATTTTGGGTTAAGTTCGAGTCATAATATTACGATTTTCACAACGGTAATGTTATTTAATATTATTCTCTCTCTTTTTAAAAAATTTTTAGCAAACTTTTCACATGGTTCAAAGTATGTGGAATCACATGTGAAGTAGATATTACAAATTTCATAAAAAAAAATTTCAGGAGTATATTTGTATTTTTCAATACATAATTATGATTTTTTATATTAACATATTTCAATCCACCATGATATACATAGAAAACAATTAGTTTCTTTTCTATTCTATTACATGGGTTATACTTTACCATAATATGCAATAACATTGTGAATTTTTTTTATAATGTTGACATGGTTTAAGCTAAAAAAATACTCACCTAGATAAACACTACAATGTGATTGCATAAAGTAGTCATTCTAACGTGTTTCAACTAGGGTACTAGAGTTCTTACTATTCTTTTACTAAGTTAATTCTCAAATTACCAATCCTCATAAATTTGAGAACAATAAGATATCTTTGAGGTGGTTTTCAAAAATCAATTATGAAATGTTTTTTATAATTCACAAAATCATTACTAAAATAAAATTTTGATGAGATTAACAAGGTGATAGTGATCCATTTTTTACATTTTCACACTTCAACAAGTTCATCCCTTTTCAAAACACCTTCAAATTATTTTAACTCCTCTTCTATTAAATCTCCATACATTCAATGAATTTTATTAAACTAGGAGAGTTAAACTTGCCCTTGGGTCATTAAACTATTTTTTGTTCACAAATATCAATTTCTTTAAATTTTTAGTTTGTAAACAACATCTTTTAAGGTTAATAAGAATTCCAATAAAGAAAAAGTTGTTTTCATCTCAATTTATGATCCAACAATGCCTAAGATTTGGCAAGCAAGGAAACCAACATTAGGAAAATATTGATTCATGTTTCTCCCACCATTGAAAAGGACACTTGATGTCTTTCATGTCCATTTGGTGTTGTTTAAAAATCAAGAACTCCTTGTTGACAAGCTTTTGTGCTAGTTCATTTGTGCTTGTAGTTCGTTCAAAAATATTCAAACTATAATCTTCATCAAGTCATGGTTGACAAAATCACTTTGAAACTCTACAAAGGGATGCAAATGTTGATGACACTTCATTAGCATATGATACAAAAAAATTCTAGCTTACTCCTCAACAACATAAACACCTTGTTTTCATCCAACAAATGAAGATATTGAACAAAACCTTTTAAGCATAGGGTTTAACATCAACAACATAAACACCTTGTTTTCATCCAACAAATGAAGATATTGAACAAAACCTTTTAAGTACGGGGTTTAACATCAAGGAAATCATGTTATGGGTTCTTTTTAATATTTTTTTAAGAATGAAAGGAAAAACCTAAGACCACACAAACTTCCTTTTTGATGCTAGAAGCTAACAAAATCAATTCAATAGCAACACCTAAATCCCCTTCCATTAATCTATTGAAAGAGGGTGCAAATGAAATAATAGTTCTTAGCAAGGTTTATACAATTCCTTAACAATCTTGATTATGTGTTGAAAAACACTACTTAGATAATGCTTTAAAAAAACTTAAATAATTTTTTACGTTATTTTGTAGTGTTTTTTAAGCACAAAAAACATTGGTTATGAATTTCAAATGTGTCAAAAGGTATTTTATATTCATTAGATTTTTTTCAAACTTAATCCAAATGCTAGATTAACATATAAAAAGGGCATGTCATAAATACACATATTTTCGACATGAATTTAATTTATTAGAGTTGCAAACAAAAAAATTAACATTGGTTACGAAAAAAAAGACTCTTTTTGTTCACATTTGCACTCAAGAGCACAAAACTTCATTTTCTTCTTTAAGTTTCAAACTCATCAATATGGCAAAATGGAATGCATCATTAAAAAACCAATGCCCATGAAATTGGTTTAAAACATAAATAATGATGATTGGGGAAAGGCAATCCATAATAACTTGAAAGACATGCTATGTTAGATGAGGTGGCACTTGATTAATCACTTTTATAAAAAATTGTCTATTGTAATAAATAAAATAACTTCTCAAAATTGTAGTGTTTTTTGAAACATGATGATTTTGATATGAAACCTACAAAATAGTAACCAACATTAGATTAATCTATTGTGTAATTGTATATTATCATAAATAAAAAATTTGAAATTGAATTTTTTTCTAAAGTTAACCAATCTAATATTTTGTTTTGAGTGGGGTATTTAGTTTCCTTGATCAAATGCTAGAATCAACACAAAATTTATTCCATTCTTGCTTCCCTTCCCATTTTTTGGGGGCAAGGTATGCATTTTTGCAAATGTCCTTGTGTAAATTAAAAACTTGGTAGAATCATATTCAAAATTTTGCAAACATTGTCATTAATCATAGTATATTAACAAGCTAATTTGAAAAAACATGGTTGAAACGTTTTTCTTGGAAACTTTCTTCTAAACCGAAAACTTCAAAACTCATAATGAATTTTAATGTGTTGGTCATTACATTGAGATTATACTTTTCATTTTTCACATGTAAGCAATGTTTTTTTTCCTTTAAACCATATTTCTCCAATAAATCTATCAAATTGTGAGCCAAAACGTATCTTGTAATATCTATAATTTCAAAGAGTTTGATGGTGACATGCTTTGGTTGCCAAGTAGATATATAGTTGGGGTAATCTGACTTATAAACGATAAAAGGCTGGATTTTTAATGGCCAACTTTCAACATATGTTGGTGAATGACAATGAACCATTCGTCTTCCCATCACAAGTCCAACAAGTTTTCTATTTTAATGATTCTTCCAACCCATGGTGGAAGGTTATATTGCATAAGGGGCCACAAAGCAAGCATGTGTTCCTAAACACCTATGGGGAGTACATTAGCACAAATGAATATGGAAATGTGTTGGATGCATGAAGGGCAATGTCAAATGCACCAAACATTCCAAGTAAATGTTGGTGCAGTACTCCTCTCTAAGGAAGAGTCACTATTACTCAAGATAATTTAACTTTGAAAAACAATCCCAAGGAATAAATTATAGGATATAGACATTTGTTTCAATAAACAAAGACATGTCAACTTAATGTTTCACACTTTTTAACCACTCCAATACCATGCCCAATGACTTTAAACAAGGAGGTTTGTGTTCTTCCATTTCTAATGTTCTATCACATCTATGAAACAAAAAAAATTCCAACAAACTTAGGGTTTATAGTGGCAAGGTGTAGTGTAATGAAAGTTATTGACTTCAAGATTGAAGGGTTCTAAAATTACCAAAGTTGGAAACTAGTCACAACAGAGTTGTAAAAAAGTCATAATTAAATTGAACCTAAAGTCAAATCAAAGTTTAACTATAGTGGAAAATACATACATTATGTCATCCATCAAATCTTCCAACATTCATCCATCCATAAACAAGGCCAACCAAGATAGTGAAGCAATTGACATAAAGCCTGACAAATTTTGAAAGTGAATCTTTCCACTATAGCCTGATTGTGAATTTATTAATTAAAAATAAAAATCAATGGTCAATTGGTAGCATTGGTCAACATTGTACACTTACCAACCTAGTCAAAAAATCAACTAAGTTGAGGTGTGAAGTAGGCCATTTGGAATTTGTTGAAATAAATATAATTATGCAATCAAGGGCAAGTTGAGCCCAACATGCAATTCAAAACTAGTTGGTTAAAAAATGGCATTTTTCTCTTAATGTCACTAAATGTACATCCTTGGGGAAGGTCTCTCCAATGTTAGTTGCAAACTCTTCAAACAATGATTCAGTTGAAATGCTTTCAATGTCATTGAACTTCAAGTTTGTGAAGTTGCAATGGTTATGGATCCATGCATCAAAGTCTTGATAACAAATGATTGGGGAGGTAAAAACACATTATGACAGAATTTTTGGACACGTCCATTTTTGGACATCCACATGGTTTTCTAGGTTTGATATATATTATTGCATAATTCCCCAAATGAAACATGAAAAAATACCAAAAGGACTCAAATTAAACAAAAGATTATGAGTTAGTCATTACTACATATATGTGTTTATATGCTAGTTTTTATGACTAAGTTTTTTACCACAATGGGCATTAAAAAAATTTGGTTACAATCAAAATAAATAAGTTGTTTTAGCAACAAAGTTGATTGAATTTGTTATGACCACTGTTACAAATCATGACCTTTTAAAAGGTCCAACTCCACCAAAATGTCCATTTTGACCAAAAGTGATGTCCATTTTAACTAATGGGATGGGGCATGAAGACATGTATTATTTTTTCCTAATACATTTGACTAAAATGACATTTTTGACTAGGTGTCAATCAAACATCTAATAAAAGAAAAAACAAACAAAAAAAAGGTCCATCAAAATGATCATTTATTAATCAACTGAACACACTGATTTGACATTAATTAGGTAGGCCTAGGTCAAAGTTATTTACATACCTAACATATCTAATTAACTAACCTATTATAACTAGCCTATTGACCTATTAATTAAGCCTAGGTTACCTACCTAACATAATTAATAGTTTGTTAATAAAACTTAGGTACCTACTATTTTCCTAACTTAATAGGTTAAAATAGGTAACCAACTAAACTTAACAAGGTATGTAATTGCTTAAAGGCTTAGCTTTATGATAGGTTAATTGGGCAAATCAAATATACCTACCATATCAACCTACCTACCTTCCCACTCACCTTACCTTACTTAAATATCTATTTTAATAATTATCCAACCTACCTATCTCCCTATATATACTTACTTAGTCACCTCAACAACCTCCCTACCTACCTATATACCCTAACAACTTACCTACATACCTACCCACATATACCTATTTACTTACCCTACCTACTTACCTACCAATACCTACCTCCCTAACTACTTACTATATTTACTAGGTAGTTAAAATTATATTTAAATTTAATAACAAGCTACTAACTATTACCTAAGTAACTAGGTAGGTCTATTAATTAGGTAGCATATATTACCTAGCTAGTATCTAGTTCCTAACTACTGCATATTAATTATACTACCTAATACTTATTAGTTCCTACTCAGTATTTGTTTACTAAGTCTACATGTACACACATCTATAGATCTTGAAGGAAAAATATGTGTTGAATTTCTAAACACAATTCAATTTCAAGAAATTTTCTTTCACAATTCATTTAAAATTTTACATATTATTGTGCACATCAATGAATAGATATTCGAAAGATCTTGAAAAAATATTCATTTGTTTTATTTGAGTAAGACATGAAGAAGAAAATGCATTTCAAAGTTTGGATGTGGGAAAAGATTTGAAATGGAACATGTTAATAACAAAGTTTTACAAGTTTTATTACATCATAAAGGTGTGGTGAATTGGTTAAGGGCTTAGTAAGTAAATGTGGCCAAAGAGGTGAAGGGTTCAACCCCCATTCCTTTCATGCTAAGGGGAATATGTGAAGGTGGTGTACAACCCCCATGTTATAGAATGTGCAACTACCCACCATGACCTAGGTGGGTAGTTAAAATTTACCTATGTACCTATCTTTTGACCCACCTACCTACCTACATTTAATCAAAAGAATCAAGTAGGTATTTTTCAAATTAAAAATTTGACCCACAAAAATTGTTGCCCAAAATGTTTGTTGTTTGATTTGACTAGTCAAATAGCCCACCACTTGGCTAGTAAAAAAAACCACCAATCAAACTAGTCATGTCAAAAATGACTTGACCAAAATAACTATGTGGTCTTTTTGACTAGTGCCCAAAAGGGATACTTTTTGGTCGGAATTTCCAATACAAAAATTCATGATTTGTAGTAATGGACTAAATGTCTACTTATGTCCATTTTTGTAGTTTCTATTGATGTGGAACTATCCATGCTAATAGACTTGATTGACTTCCTATTTGATATGGTTGCCCACATGGCATGTCCATTTTGACTATAGCATCTAGTAGTTTAGCTGATGTGGATGACAAATGGCTTGTTAGTTTTGACTTAATTATCTTTTTTTTTTTTAATGACATGGATGCCAAATGGCATGTTTGTTGTGATTGGGTTGTCTATGATTCTAGGCAATGTGGGTGCAAAATAGTGTGTCAATTTTGATTGAGGTGTTTAATATTTTGGAGCTTATGTAAAGTGCTAATTGGCATACTATTGTGATTATTTTGACTAGATTTTAGTTGAATAAATGCCACTTGGTGTATTGATTTTGATTAAAATGTCTAACTTTTTTGCTAACATTGGTGCCAAATTTAGCATCTTTGTTTTGATTAAGAAGTCTGATGATCTAACTAACATGGGTGCCAAATGGCATGCCTATTTAATTAAAATGTCTAACAATGCAACTTATATCTAGTTACCAACTGCACAACATGCATATATGATTCACTCACACACAAAGTTGCAACTTCAAATATATTTATAAATACTTAAGAAGTCAAAAATTACAAAATAAGATGATATAAACATCATTTAACAACATTTTACATATGAACTCCAATTATTTCAATTTCATTGTGTGGTCAATTTCCATGGCTAAAATATTACATACCCTATTAAACCATCTAAAATGCAAAGTTAGGGGTTTTGATCAACCTCTAATTGTTGCAAACTAACACCCTTAATTAAACATGAGCTAATGCAAACAAAAAGGAATTCTTTTGGCATGTTATGATTGTGATGTCCCCAAATTTTCAAGGGTTTGAAAGATATAATGAAAGGAATACAACCATTTGTTGCCTTGAATGGATAAATTATAGTTCTTGGCAAACAAGTAGGATATAAATATGATATTATGAGCCATCAACCATTCCACTCCATCCAATGCAAACAAAGATAGAAGACAAACATGATGAAAGTATGATTTGCTTTTTAGAAAGTAGGGCATGTTTGCATTGTCAATCGAGATTCTTGCAAAAATGGTATATAAATGGAACTAGTTCACTTATTAATACTAGTTCATTTATTAATATATTAATTGAATTGAAACTACTAGTATTAATTGAACTAATTACTCACCTACTAATTCACTTACTAACCTAGTTTAATTGAACCTACTAATAATTAATACCTAAAATCGTTAATACACATGTTATATTTTTTTTACTTTTTCTATATTGGGGATTAACACATATCTTATATTAATTATAAATTGGTTTGGACTAAATAAATTTAACCCTATTATAAGACTAATTAAACTTGGGCTCCATGCTAGTGTGCATTAATTACAAGTGATGTTCAACTAATCAGCTAATAAAAAAATGAATTGATTTTGTGCAAAATAAGTTCCATTCAAACATTGAAAATATTGAATGACACTACATGTAACTTGAATTGGATTCAAGTTGGATTTAATTGGATTCAAAATCAATTCAATTCAATTTGATTCCAATTCAACAATTGGATTGAATTCAAGCTTATGTATTTCATCATATGTATTTGGGATACTTTGTGAAGTTTGTTTAGAACTAACATGCTATAGTTGGTACCAAAAGGTCTTGAAGTTTCATCTTGAAGCACTTGGGCATTGTTTTGCATCTATTTGTCCAAAGATGACAACTATAGAATTACTATTAAATCAATATTAATTCAATATTAAATCGATATCAAATATTGCAATAGTGACACCTACACCATATTTGTAAAGATAGTGTCATAATCACATTAATTTGTTGGTTTTTTTATTTTGCATCGGAACAGAACACTCACCTATACCATGTTCATAGAAATAGTGACACATCCACATTAGTGTAGTGGTCTTTGACTTTGCAATAGGAACATTCACCTAAATCATGTGCATTGACTTTGTATTGAACATTCACATAAACCATGTCCACATACACAAAATTGCTTTCACATTGACTTTAATTAGATATCATTAGCACTAGGTATGTTTAGACTAAATATTATACTTTGGACATTTTGAGTTAGTGTTAACCTTATGCATTGTGAATATTGATTTGCAAAACTAAAAGTTTGTGATGAGTTGATGTTTACACAATGGGATATGGACGAACTCTTGCAAAGAAAGTCATTTCAAACATATTGTGACATTGGATAGGGAAAATCGAAAGTAGGGTTCAAAAAAAGTCTTGATATTGTGGGATGATCCATTTACTTTGGAGATTTGAAGACAGATGGTTGCAATGAAAAAACAATTGGTGAGAATTTAAAAACTCATTTGCACTCCTGGAAAGGAGGAAATTTGAACACACATGGTCTTCTTGTATGTAGGGGAAGATGAGAAGTAGAATCAAAATTGATATCCATACTTAAATTGGGCATTCAATCAATTACAAATTCCAAATTTGATGGTACATTGGAGCTAGTTTTGGGGGAGTAACCTTAGGTTCCATTGATGGTCATCTTTTTGGATGATAGTTTGAAATATGATTCCATGCTAAACCCCTTTCATAGTTGCATTTTCATGTTAGCACATTTCAATCATCACACGTAGAAATTGATATTTTTTTTCTTCTAAACAACACCAACAAATCTTTCAATCGAAGGTTAATCCTCTTTGAATCTTCTCTTTGAAATTGCTATGATTTCATGGGTTTCTTGGTGGAGTCAATACATAATTTTAAAAAGTGTTTTTAATGGGTGAATATTGCATTATATATTATAGCATTAATGGAAGTGGAAATGATTTCATGAAAAATCTATATGATCATGGAATTTTGTTTTGATATTGTAAGATTCAAATCAACAAACATTTGAATTCAATTTAGGTCACATCACATTGAATAAAAGGTTAATCCTTTTAAAATCTTGTCTTGAGATGCCATGGAAACATGCATTTCTTGGTGTAATAGGGGCACAATTTTTATTAAAAAAACTAAATAGGTGAAAGACTAAATTTCATGTTGTGAAATTAATGAAATAGAAATGACTTTATGGAAAATACATATGACTATGGAATTTTATTTTGATATTGTAAAATTCAAGGAACAAGGGAAATATGTTAATATTTTGACCTTATGTTAGTTCAATTGTCATTAGTAATGTGGAGCAATTTGGAGCCCAAGTATATGATTGAAATATCATACTTAGAAATTAATTTTGTATGGAGCAATAGGTCAATTTAGGATTTGAACCTCACCTCTAAATAAACATCTTTGGACATACATGTTACAAATTAATTAAACCCTAGATGTCAAGGTTGATTAATTTGGTCCACTTTCCAATGTATTTGCTTCTTCTCCTAACATTTAAGGTTTAAAGTTCAAAAATTATGTTTGCAACACCTTTGTTGCCATTGCGCAAAATGTTGGCTTTCATGTGGGGCAATAATAATTACATTGCACTTCTTTCAAACATGTTCAACTCCTCTTGTTGACGAATCAACATTGTGCTCACCAAAGATGACATTCACATCTTAGTCGACATTGTCATTGTTGACCCAACACGAACAGATTTATTTCTTCGATCTTGCACCACCCAAGGACTTGTTGCTTTCAACGTGGTTCAATCCAAAAAATGAAGCTATTGTGACCGACACCTTACTAATCAATTCCTCCCCTTAACAATGGAAGGATTTAGATGTCTACATAAGCAAGCAGATGTGTTTTTACACAATTGTGCCAATGCCGTTTGGAGTTTGAAAAGACTAAAATGCCCTCCTCTTTTTGTCCTGTTTCTAAATCATATAAACATTTGATTTTCCAACTTTCCTAAAAGGTTTTTCTACAAGCTTGTGATGTATTTGAATCACAAAATGAACATCAATAATATATCAAATGCTTCATACAAGATTCAAAATGCTAGGATTTGATACATAGTCATGAAGCTGGAGATTGATAACAGTTCTTCCAATTCAATAATCAAACCCTGTGTCATGAGAGGCAATGAAATTTCCATGACGAAATGACCAACTGTGGATCCAAAGAGTTGTATCAGAACTGAACAAAATGTGAAAGGTTGAAATGGAATTCAATGAAATCTGACAAGTTATGAATCAAGAAACATTTACTGTATGTGAAAGTGAGTCTCTAGATTGTCATCCATCAAACAATACACTAATTACCACACAGCACCAATGATAAGAAAAACCCATAGAAACTGAGAGTTCCACACTACCCCATAAGACTTCTAAGACTTGCAAAATCTCATGTTTGACATCAATTTGCAACCCTCCCAGCTCCCAGAATTAAGCACAACTACCGGGATCAACTATCCTTTTGAAATGTTGCAGCCAATAACTAGTGCATGGCACTAAAGATTCTCTCAAGAGACTGACTTTTGGCAGAAACCTTCTGATAAGAATGTTTCGAAACTTGCAATTGCCATCTCATACAACACTCCCATCACCAATGGAGAGACTACTATATTATCCATAAAGATGGAATGCCTCATCCCTAGATTAGCAAACCTACAGCACAAATTTTGAGAGATCAGTTCTCTTCAGAAGATCACCCACAGCTCGCTGCACTTTCTGCATTCACAAATTAGAACATAAGCATAAGCTAGTAATTTGCAGACAGATGTGGTTACAAATTTATGTTCTAGTGGAATGCCCTGGCCAGAGGCATAATTGCGCTTCCAAGGGAGGCAGGATGTTGGGATACCTGAAGCTACAGCCTTATTGGGTGACAATACCTTTACACATAGCATTCCACAGTCTATAGTTAACTAAGCAGGCTTCAAGTTTTGGTGCACTAACCTCTTTATCTATTGTAAAAGTCTCACCCGTTCTTTCTGGGGCATGAAAGCTTATCTCCTCCACCACCCTTTCTATCACCTGTATTGAGAACCAGAACCTCTTAAGCATCAACAATTTCATTCACATCTACAGGGATGTCTCAGAGGCAAAATCTTCAAGAAAGGCAATGCAAGATTCTAACCACTGCCCATTGTCCCTCATGAAAAAGACTGCAGTGGAAGCAAATAGAACATACCGCATGCAGTCTTCTGGCACCAATATTTTCAACTGAGCGATTAACCTGCAATGTGAGTAGCAAGTTTCAAATCAGTGAGACTGTTCAAGCTCTTTGAAAGATGTTGAGAACATGAATGTAACTAAGGCATTATTTTAGAAGATGGGCTTATTTTATACCTCAGCAGCCACACCAGCAAGCTCCTCAATAGCCTCATCTGTGAAGATCAATTCTATGCCTTCAGTTTTCATCAACAGTTGTTGCTGCTTAATCATATTCATCTCTGGTTCTGTCAGAATTCGGTAAAGATCCTGCCACAGCACCATTCCTCATATTTTGGCACAAACTTTTGAAGGCATCCAAGAGAAGACTGCTCACTGAACATCCTCAATGCTTCAGTGCAGTTGAATCCTATGACTGGAGAATGAAAATTCATAGAAGCATAAATTTACCTCTTGAGTAAGGCCTTTGAGCTCCACACGGATAGGCAACCGTCCTTGCAACTCTGCTAGCATATCACTAGGTTTACATGAATGGAATGCACCACTGCAGATAAAGAGGATGTGATCTGTGCACACATTCCCATACTTTGTGCTTACCATACTGCATTTCCCACATTCCACAGAAACAACTGTCTGTTAGCTCTTCATCATTGTTAGTTATATCAAACAAAACATCCACACAGATATCAAGAATCTCCATACTTATGATTGAAGAGAACACAAACTGAACCTTTCCAATTGAGTTTATTGCAGTGAAATATCTGAGTCAGCTTGTCTAAGTCTGATCTGAATACTTGGGAAGTTAGCAACTTACCTGCCCTCAATTATGGGTAGCAAGTCACGTTGAACACCTTCAGAGCTTGCATCTGCCCCATGTCGTGTCTCATGACTGGTCACAATTTTGTCTATCTCATCAATGAACACTATCCCATCTGACTCTGCCAACTGTTCAAGCACCCAAACCATCATACTCTGACTGTAAATGTCAGCAAGAATAAAGAAACACTACAATGTCTAACAAAAAACACACAGAAAAATTATTTGACCCCAATCTGTAATACAGCTAAAAGTGCTTAGAGAGAAATGTTACCTGAATTGCTTCCTTTGTAATTTGGTCAGAGTTCAGGTGATTTTCCAGTTCTGTTTCAGTAAGAATTGATCTTGCCTCCCCAACAGTGGTCTCCACCCTCTCAGTTTTCTGAGACTTGAGTGCCTTCTCCAGCTACACCACCATGTCCAACCAGTCACAAATGAATTACAGGATCCACTGGAATGCAAATCATAGAAGACATTGTGGTCTGACTGGAGGCTATTACTATATGTTGCAACAACCAACTGCAGCCCACTTTGCTGGTGAAAAGCCATATAGTAATAGCACAAATGAATCTAAGTCTGAAAGACATCTCTAGAGCATCATGCATTTAACTGCTTCAACCTGACAGGCACAGACTCTGTAAAGCCCACATGAACAAAATCTCACCTAGTGTTACTAGAAAGAATCTGTTCATATCTGTGAAATTGCAGAGAAATCTCCACAACAACAATTTGATGGTGAAACAACAATGGGTGCAGTCATAACCTTATGAGGGTCACTCACAAAGTGTCAGACCATCAGCTTCATTGTGAATAGCAGTGATTAGCTGCCATGACTACCCACTGACTTCATCAGCTCCTGACAGTGGGTGTAGATAAGCATATAATAATCCACCCAAAATCTGGGCAAACCATTGTACAATGAATGTGCTGAGTTTATGTTGCATTTCCAGAAGCAACAGGAAGACTTGGTCATGAAGTTGGCTAGCACTCAAGAGAGTATTATTGGGAAGAATCTGATCACTGGAAATATCGAAACTGATAAAGGAACCATGCACCCATCAACTTCAACAATGGCCAGTTATGTCAGGGAAAGGTGGCATGCACAGGATCCCTGCCAATTGAACAGTGACCATCAAAAGACATTTTCTCAAAAGCAGAGGTAGATCTTGGCATGTTGCTTCAGGGCACCGCAGACAATAATGTGGACAAAAGCCATTCAAAACAAGATGTCAGGTACCCGATTGATGATCTCATTGACTGCAAAACCACCTCCTCCAACAATGTCAACAGGGAGCTGAGTTCTTTCATCAGGAAGATCAAGCTGAATTTTGCGCTTGTCTAGGGCACCATCCCGGAACAGCTTCCTGAAGAGATCTGTGTTGTCACGGGTCCCAACAATAGCAGCTTCACCCTGATCACAAATATAACCAGAAATTGGCCAACCAAGAAGTGACAGAAAACCTGACCTGGAAAACATAACTGCCTGAAATGGAGAGTTGAAAGGAACAGCTTCACTGACCTCCATTGGACCTTGCTGACCAACTATTATCTTGATGATTTGATTCTCCACAGCCTGCTCCACTTCCTTAACTACCCTGCGCTGCACCTGCATATAATCACCCATCTCTCTCTGAAAATTATGACATGTTGCATAGCAGCAGGAGCTGTGTTGAAATACTTCAAGAATGGAGATCTTTCTAGTACACCTTTACCATTCCAGAAGAGCAAACAAGGCTACCAACAATTTCCCCCATCAGACAAATGTGCAGAAATGGAACATATTCTTGAGTAGAGCTATTTGACAAAGACAAATGCAACAATCTTTGGGTTTTGAGGTCCTTGGACATCTGACATCTGACAATTTTCAATGATGCAGATTTTTCTCCTCAAAATTATTACACACCTTCTGACGCTGCAAGGATATTGCATTTTCAACTAGATCCCGGATGATTTGGTCCACATCACGCCCATGGAAGCCTACTTCTGTGAACTTGGTCGCCTCTACCTGCAAAGTGCACTTGGATCAGGTTTGTAATAGACTGATAAGATCATGCCAAAGCTTTGACACATGCACCTTGAAAATCTTGACAAAGAAGATTGACAGGATCCCCTCCTTTCCAGTAGGACCACAAAAACCCAAAGAGAAGAAACATACCTTCACAAAAGGTGCATATGCAATCTTGGCAAGGCGCCTGGCAATCTCTGTCTTTCCACAACCAGTGGGACCAATCATAAGAATGTTCTTTGGTACAATCTCCTCCCTCAGTGGCTCTGGAATACGATGCCGTCGCCACCTGTTTCCTGCAATTCAAAACAGAAAACCTGTTGGCAACCTGCAGAGATGGAGAGGAGGCAAAATTTCTTTCAATTCACAAGAATCATGTGCATGGACCAGTTTGAAAACACTTCTCAGACCTGCACTGTTCCAACTCTACTTCAGCTGTTTGTAGGGTAGAACACTTTGGCATTTGGGTGTCTGGAAGGATTGGGAGATTCTGAACAATCTATTCTGCACTCCAAGTATCTTTGTGCATGGCAGCAACAATCCAGTTTTCGTGAGAAATTTCTGGTGTGGACAATGACACACAACACAGCCATAGCCCACCAGTTTGTGATGCAGGTCAGACAAGAGGCTGGAAGCGCATACGCAGTGCCACAGCGACCGCACGTTTTGCATCCCGTTGTCCCACTATGTGGCAGTCCAGCATCTCTACCACTTTTGCTGGTGTGAGCGACTCCCAGCCAGCATCGTCTGCAAGAATCAAAACTTCAAGACACAAAATCAGCATCCTCTTACAAAAGATCAACTTCAAGAAAAAAAGATAAAACCCTACACCATTATCATCACATAATACTCATAACAAGAACATCCAATACTTCACAAGCAGGACAAAAAACTGCAATTCCCTCATCACAGTCTTCAAACCCAAAGATTGAAAATCTGTGGAAAACTTGTGAGGATACTTTTAATACAATGATTGCATGATCTGTTTTGTCTTCAAAGCATGATGGCATGAATTACAAAGCATCTCACAAAAGGCAAGGAGTCATGAAGGTAGATGGTTTCACTGGGTGCTCCCTGCAACAACAACAACATCAGTACGTTTTTCTGTGATGGAAACAAACACTGACCTACAGGAACTGTAGTCACTGCTGCTGCCACAGTCGAAAACCCTGCTTCGCCAATGCTTTCAGTTTGAGCAGATCTGCTGGAATCACAACAAAGTCCAGGCAAATGAATGAGCTTGAACAACATTTTGCCAATGAAGAATCGATGGTATTGCGCAACCAGCAGGCATAAACCCTAATCAGAATTGGTGCTGAAGAAACAGAGCACAAAAGTGAAAAGAAGAGACTGCTAGCTGATTCTTCCTATTGTTTTGCAAGCTTCATAAACCCTGACAATCACCAGAAGCTGCACCACTTCAGAAATTGCAGTTGCATCATTCATGCCTACCAACAGCTGGATGAAACCATTAATCCTTCTGACATAGAGGGGTTGCAATCCTACTGTGTTGCCAGGGTTTCAATCAATCAAGCAATCAAGCAAAACAACTGCAATGATGCAACAATCTTCAGAAGAATCAAAGATGGAAGATGAAGATGTCATGGTATTGTGCAACCGGCAGGCATAAACCCTAATCAGAATATGTGCTGAAGAAACAGAGCTCAAAAGTGAAAAGAAGAGATTACTGATTCTTCCTATTGTTTTGTAAGCTTCTTAAACCCTAACAATCACGAAATTCCCCAGTTGCTTTATTCATGCCTACTGACTTCTGAATGAAGCCCTTAAATCCTACAGACATAGAAGAGTTGTGATCCTACTATCTTGCTAGGGTCTCAATCAAGCAAGCAAGCAATCAAGCGAACAACTGCAATGGTGCAACAATCTAAGGAAGAAGAAAGATCCAAGATGAAGAGATGAAAATGATCATAAGAGCAACCCATGCTAGGGTTTCAATCAGTCAAGCAAACAACTGCAATGATGCAACAATCTTGGGAAGAATGAAGATCCAAGGTGAAGATGATCATGAGAGCAAGCCATATAACCAAGAAGAGATTGAACTGCTGCAACAGGGATCATCATCAATCAGGCAGGAAATGAGAATTTTACGTGGAGAGGAAGAGGAGGAGGAGCCTGGAAGGAAGGGAGCTGGGAGAGGATTTGCGCCATCTGGATGTTGTTGTTGTTGTTGACAGGATTTGCTTCTCCATTGCGGATCTACAACTACTACTACTACTCCTACTGAAGAACAGCAACTTTTTGACTGCAGAACTTGCCATTCCTACTGCAAGTATCAATTGCTCTTTCCTTCTTGCTCTCATGATCTGGGTTTTCTTTCGGCTGCTTCCCCCTTGAATATGGTGGGTGGTAGTAAGGAGCTTCAGATTAGGGTTTCAACACTTGTGTTTCTCAGGATTGAAACCAGCTTTGATTCCATGGAAATAAAATAAATTTTTTTTTGAAAAATTATTAAAACATTATTGAGGACTACTAGTTAACAAGATTTACATTTTTATGTAGTAAAGAGTTATATGTTTTAATGAATATGCCAATAAATAAATAAATAAATAAATACTAAAAATATATAATAAATATTCAACATTAAATTGTTGAACCTATTAATGCTAGAATGATAATTTGGGATTGGTTTTGTAATGTTTAGATTAAGTGAAGAATATTTTTACATTTTAGATAGGAAATTCGGCAAGTTTTTATTAAGGTTGTTACCATACCTATGACTAATGTTTTGCACAAAATAATTTGTAAAAAGTTCTAGGCCTAAACCCTAAACCCTAAACCCAAAGATTTTTTTAAAAATATTTAATATTTCAAAATGGTTAAGAATCAAACTCCGATCCCAACTCTTGGGTTAATATTACAAATCCACAAATCAAGCTTCTAATTTGCATACTTATTCTTCAACAATTGAAATTTTAGAAAATTAAAATTCAGAAATTTGGTGTTAAAAATAAATTTCATTTACATAATAACATAAAATGGTTTAGTAAAAGGACCCCCCCCCCCCAAAAAGAAAACCTCTAGTGATTGTTGTTTTGGTTGTCAAACCTTGAGGTGTCACCGAGCATGCAATTGATGATCATATACAAAGCTTCATGATCATTGTGGTTAGACTTGTTTGTGACTTAAAATGGCGACCTAGAAAAATCCTAAAACAACCTTCAAAAAACAAAGTTCTTTGTTGTAGTTGTACCATGGTTAATAGCAAAAGACAAGTTTCACAAATGACTTTCCATAATTTTGGGATAATGAAGCAAATAAACATTTGAAGCAAATGACATGGAATTCATGGAATTTAATATTTTTAATATTTTAAGATTTTTTCCTCTAGTTTTGAAAAAATATTGATTTGATCTAATGGTAGTTGAAGGGGGGGGGGGGGGGGGGGGGGGGGAGGGGAGGTGGAGGAAGAATGTTTTAATTTTTAATTAATTTTTATGTGGGAGAGAAACAACCACTTCCATGTTGTTGCAATGAATCCTTCTTGAGGTGTGCTTTCTCCACAAAAACTCAATTCCCATTATAAAATAATGTTTATGATTATGGTCCTTGTAGTATTATTGTTTTCAATTTGTATGTGTGTTAGTGGAGTAGAATAAATCAAGGACTTTGTAGGGTGATTGATAAACAACTTATTGAACCTTTATTGTAAGGAGCTCAAGATCATTTGTGGTATTGCAATGTGGTTATTCAATAGTTGTTTTTTTTTTTTGCTAGTTATTTATCTTAGATTTAAGTTGTCAAATTTCGATGTTTTAGACAAGCTTCAAAGTCAATTCCTTCATCAATTTTTGGCTGAAAAAATCACTTAACAATGTTGTGATACAATTTTTTGATTTGCAAATATGCAAAGAGCTGAAAATTGCTCAACATCAACTAAATTTTGATTATTGCAAATAAAGTTAATATAGTGGGTTGAAGTGGAGTAAACTTCGTGTTCCTACAAAAGGACCTCATGATTCTTCATCCTCATTAAACCTTTGACATCATATAATAATTTCAAAAAACTTCAAAAGAAACAAAGTTTTTGTCATTTGTTTTGATTCATGCAAGTTGTAGATGAAGGAATTAATTATGGAGTTAGAAAATCATGAACACTATGAAATGCTAGAAGATTCTTTTGAGAAATTGAAGCTTGGTTGTTTATCCTCCTCCAGATATTGACTTCTTTTCTCGATAGTGTCAACAACATTCTTTGTTTTAATTTTTGGTGTATCTTATAATAATTCCTTGTATAGTCTATTGGTAATACATTGTAGATAATGATGATTCATCTTGTTTGTTTAGCATACTACTAAAGCAGAAGACATGGTTGCTTTACAACTAAAACTTACACAAATGGAAGAGGTAATGAATTTTTAACTATATTAATTCATGATTGGAAAGGTTTCTTTCCATCAAATGTTCAATATAGTTTTGCAATGTTCTAAAGGATTTTCAAATATCTTGTGTGTAATTGCAAGTTACAATTAGAGATTGTTAATCTTTGTTAGACTAATGACTCCATTTATGGTACCATGTAATCAAATCACAAAGGAGTGATTATTTGGAATCATTTTTTTTGTGTTTTGATATTGTAAGGGACATTGATGACAATATGTAGGAGTTAGAAAATGGGAAGGTTGGTGTAGGATAGATCTAGATGTTATGTATAAGTAACTTAATCAACACAATTCAAATATGCATGCCCTTATTACATTAATGGACCAATTTTCCTTGGTCAATTGCATGATATTATGTAGGCCTTGGTATTTTATTCTACCCATGATAAAGTTTCATGATAAAACAAGGATGGAGGTAGAATGATGTTTTTGAATATCTTATGTGAATGTTTTGGGTGAAAATATAGTAAAAGGAACCACAAAATGTGTAAATGGTGCTTAAGTTTGTAATTTTGTTTTTTTGAAAAATCATAAGAGGAGCATAATAAATTGAATTGTCAAATTTTTTTTAGTTTCCATTACTTGCAAAGTTTCAATGTTCAAAACTTGATACAAATTTGACAATGTTTCAGAAATATTTTTGCATGTTCAAAACAACTATGGGTAATGATTATTTTTTTTTTTCAAACATTCATTTTTAAAAATCAAATGTGCACCACTCCTTTTGAAAATTGAAGAGGATCTTAGTATTGATGATTAAAAAAAATGAAATTGGTGAAAGTCATTTAAAAATACATTTAAGCAAATTTGTTTCAAATGTTTTTTTGACTTTGAAAATGATGAATTTGAGGATGTGCTTTTAACAAAAGTTATTTATTTTCATGTTATTCAAAGCATGGATCCATAATATAAATGATATAAATAAAAATGTAGTCAATAAATAATTATATCTAAGACACGATTGTAAATTGGGTATGAAAAATGTTAAAAATGAAAAATAAACCAACATGGAATGTCACATGTCAAATGCAATCCTTGGAAAAGAGTTTGACCTTAATGCCCTTGGTTCCTCTTAATGTGTGTGCACTCATTTAACCCTTTTTCAATTTTATGAAACTTATTGAAAAGCTTGCAATGGTGAGCACAATGGTATGTGGAGTCCTTGCTGGAACTACAATAGTACAAGAATCATGCACAAGGGATGATTAAATAATGCATATGATGGTTATGTTTCCCATTAGTTATGGTGTGTGTAAGGCACTTGAGGATGCAAAAAGGAAAACCATCAAAATATCAATTGTGCAATTGTGCAATTGTTGGTGGATGAAAACAAGGATTTTTTATTAACATTGATAAGCAAACATCCCTTGTGCTTAAGCAACCCCACTGAATCACCTTTGTACATATTAAAACAATATGAGTCATAACGATTCCCTATTTTAGGCCATGGTGTTAATTTTTGAAATGTACTTAATGGACAACTATATTTGTTCTTCTATTTTTCTTAGGGTATGGAATTGCTAATGATTTGGTATGTAAAGTGATATGAAAAAGGGTTAACCACAAATGAGGGGAAGTGAATAATTTCAAATGTGAACAAATATTGGTTGGGTTCTAAGTAAACCCGTATTAAGAAGAAAAAGATGATACAATTACTAACATAACGTAGAAGTCCTTCAAGGAAAAAACAAAATTAGAATGCATAGTTGTGTTCTAATCTTGACACTAGGCGAAAGCATACCACAATGACCTCCTTTATGTAATCACATTGTAGTGTTTTCTTGGGTAAGTGTTTTCAAACCTAAACCATGTCAACATTAAAAAGGGGTTTCATAATATTTTTACATATTAGGATAGAAAATAACCCAAACAATAAAATATAAAATAAAATAATTATTTTCTATATATCACGGTGGATTGAAGTATATTTGTACAAAAAAATACTTGTAGTTGTGTATTAGAAATGCAAATATATATGTTTTAAAATTGAAACGATTACCAAAATTTATGAAATTTGTAGCATTTATGTTATATGTGATTCCATAGACTTTGGACCATGTTTGTGAACCATGTGAAAAGCTTGATAATTTTCATCTCATGAATGAATTTTTTCAAAGCATTGACCAGATGCACAAGTATGTGATAAATTGAAATTTTAGCAAACAATCATTTTGAAATTGAAGGTGACAAGCATTGTGAGTTGGGCCAATGCATAAAATCTGTTTCAAACACTTATTTGGATGATTAATGAAACCAAATATTTAATACAATTTGAAACTTAAAATGACTATGTTATATTATGTATACCATAAATATACCCATGGTTTTTTTAATTTTAATTATTTTTAAATATATATATTAAATCACATTAACTTTTTGAAAATCATAATCCTAAGGCCCAAACACCAAAATTAAATGCACCTTTTTTGGTAAGTACATATTGTAATACCTTGGCCATTGAATAATTAATTAATTTTGAAACATTAATTTCAACAAATGGAATATTCTTATCATTCATTATTTTCTTTCACAATATTTTTTGATTTGAAAGAAATAACTTTGGAAATTTTCAACATTTATGAAAATAATATAATCAATGTTGAACTAGCCAAGGTACTAAAATATTATAATATTAAACCCAATTGAGTTAAAAATGAGGCCATTGTAATGTGCTTTCACCCCAATTGAGTTATAAGTAGACTAAAACTGTAAAAAAATTCATTACATCGATGAATCATAGTACATCATTCATTTATGCTTGTTCCTCTTATTGCATAACTATTGCATTTTTATGCACCAATACTATTTACATAAAATCTACACCAAAACCCATTTATGATAATACATACAATTATGGTATTTTAAAAGATCATATTATTATTTTAAACAAATTTTGTATAAATGGTCATGTGGAGCTATGTAGAGGCCTAATACATATTTAACAAAGATATGCCAATTATTAATCATAGGTAGGTATTGTAATGAATCATGTGTTCTTAGGGTTGGTTTTTTTGTTGTTACATTCCAATAATCACATTCCATTTCTTTAATGTATGTGAATTGCCTTTCATGTGGTCATATGATGATTGTTTTGAAATTGAAGTTCTAACGTTGGTGGAAATTTGATTAAGCTTTTGATGAGGAAAAGGGGTGTTGGGTGCATCAATAGTTGTAATTTTTTTCAATTGTTTCTTGCAAGAAAACAAGCCCAATTTTGTGCTTGTTGTTTTTATGTTTCTTTTGATTTCCATCATTTTAGTCATTTTGAAATCACAATGTGCAATTTGAGTGTTCCATGGTTTAAAATTAGGTAGTCATGATTCTTTCATGCATTCAATGTTGCTTGGGTGCACACTTTTGATCACCAAGATGCTTTTATTTATGAATTTTACAATTTCCATATTGTGAAAATTATATTAACCTGCAAATGGATTTTTTTAAAGGTTACCATTAAGATGGTTGCAAAAAATAGGGACAAATTTAAAATTTTGGTGGTAGTGGTTACTTAATACATAACAATTACACATAGTTTTTGGCTTTACTTGTGTCGATCAAATTCAATAATAATTAAAGAAGATGTATGCAATTGGAACATGGTGATAGTTGTTCTTTGGATTGGGAACACAATTTGCAAATGAAAATATGGAACCTAGGGTGAGAAAAGGTCTTCTTTTAAGTCTAGAGAATATTTGGCATATAATTTTTTGTATTTGGATTTTAGATAATTCAAAAAATATATTTAAACTTTTCGTAAAATTTCACTTCTATTGGTTTAATGTAATACATGACAATATTGATAACATTCCAACATTGTCTTTGCATAAAACTTGAGGTTGATGGTGTTACTAGAATAGGGTACCACCTAAGGTAGTAGGCAAAGTGGTACCCACATTTTGGTTATGCTTTCATTTGGGGGTCTTTTTGAACCTAAAGCCACTATTGTTCCTATCTATTTATACATATGAACAATTTAGAATGAAATGTTTCTCTTAAAAAGGTAAGATCCCTACACTAATTTCAGGTTTTTAAGGTGTGTTCTAAATACATTGTGAAAGTTTTGGCAATGTTTTACAATATTAGTAATGTAGTTCACATATATATATTTACATTATGCACAATAATCTGCATAAATTTGAAATGTCATATTGTTGCTATTAAGTGTGATGGTCATTATTGATTTATGGCCCAATATTCAAAAAACCCATTTGAATGTTCAAGTTTTACAAGTCTTTATTGTTATTTGACAAAAAGAGATACGTTTAAATAAAAGACTACAACCATGGTAATTAGGTCAAACTTGTTCAAGCTTGCAAATTCATGGGCATTCACCAATAGTTGAACATGAAAATATAATAA